>Ga0065720_1002783_pt1 | contig 65995 bp, 57 predicted proteins | sample Thericmetagenome_FD_59107 | JGI IMG/M metagenome (GOLD analysis project Ga0065720, IMG submission 59107) | Thermophilic microbial communities from the Joint Bioenergy Institute, California, USA of rice/straw/compost enrichment - eDNA_2 v2... | ecosystem: Engineered > Solid waste > Grass >...
AGAGTTTTCCTTCTCTTCTGGGACTCGAGTCTTTTCAGACAGGATGTTGGTTATAATGGGGTCTTTCTTATCTTTCTTGCTGGCTGAAACATCTTTTGAAGTATTTGTTGCGGCATCCTTCTTTTTCGAAGGTTTTGAGGGTTTATCTGAATCCACACTGGTAAAAGTCAGGTCGTCTAAGTTAAAGACTCTTTTTTCTGCATCTTGTTTATCCAAATTGGAACTATTGTCCTTTTTGCTAGCTGTTTTCTTCATTTTTATTTCTAAAAAGGGAAATTATTATCTCAGGGTTTATCGGAAATTTAAGTCCTTGAGGGTTGTCTACGATTTCAGCACTGTATAGAAGAATCGAACAGAAAGGATTTATGAAATCTATCTGTTATACAATGAGTTTGGAATTAAAGAACAAGGTTTCTCAAATCTTGTATGAGTAGAACCCTCCCCTACTTTTATAACATTTCAAGATGTACTGATAAGATAATTCAACAGAACGGACACTAACATAAGACTTGACTAAATCTCATAAATTTTCGAAAAGAAACAGAGTTGCTGTATCAAGCAAAATCTTTTTTTGCAAAAATATCCAAAATTAATTTTATCGTTTATGGACAAACAGGCAAAAACAGAAAAAAGTACCTTAATGCTTCTCTTGGCTGGAGGAGCGGCTGCAGTCCTAGGACTGGGTGCTTATTTCTATTTCAGAAAAGGATCCCAGGGCTCCTCCCTTTCAAAGTCTGAGAAAGAAAAAATCATCAAGAATATCAAAATTGAAATGCTTCCAGGACTAGCAGAGATTTTAGATATTGAATCCATTTCTCACATATTTGAGGCCATAACTCAATTCGCTGCTCCTGGGTATAACACCCTGATCCAAAAGGAGAGACAGATTAAAAGAGAAAACTTTGATAAGTTAGAAGTTTACTGCCAAGTCTGTGCAAATTATCCTCATGAATGTGCTAAAGTTATCGACGCTGCCACTACCGAGGTTTTAAAGGCTCTTGGGATTACAAGAGAGTCCTGGGTAAAGAGCAATAATTTCTACATTCTTCAGCAAGTTCCTGAGGTCATAAATCTTCATCAGACTCTCAGCAGAAAATTATTGTTTACTTTGAAGCCTCAGCACAGCCTAACCAAGGAGCAGCTAAAGCCTATCCTTAGAGAGCATGCCAAAATCCTTGAAGACGTTGGCTGGAATGCTAAGGATTTTGTTCCTTATATTGAAGGACCTGCTGACTTGGTCCCAGTGGTTACCAACAGAGCTCATGATATAATTTTCCAGAAATTTGGAGTTGAAGAAGAGGATATTCTTGCTTGCATGAGAGAGAATATGCAAGACCTAGAGATCCAACAAAGCATCTTGGATTATCAGATGGCCCTGAGCAAAATGAGGAGAATGTTCGCTGGTCAGGGTGAACCTGAGGAACAAATTCCAATTCAATTTAAAGAGAATATTACCGAAGAAGAAAAACAGTCGTTGGTCCAAAAATTAGAGATTCGCATGAATGGAGAGTTCTTAATAGTCCCTTCAATAATCGAAATTATGCAAGTTTCATTGCTGTTTGCTTTCCCTAAGTATGTCCAAATTGCTCGTGAAGATAGAATAAATAGAAGAAAAGACATTAACAACTTCAAAGCCTACGCTGAAAGTTGGGAAACCTTCTCAGCAAAAGTCTTGCAAGCTATTGAAGATGCCACCAAGGATGTCCTTGCCAGAATAAATGTTGAATATTCTGTATGGGAAAAATCAAAGCAGCACTACGCTGAACAAAAGAACCAGGCAATTTACATGGAACAGCTGAACGCCTTAGAAAAACTTAAATCAGGCGTCACTTCTGAGAAGAAAATGTCAGCTCAAGAAGTCAAGGATGCCATCAGGAGCTCAATAGAAGTTGCTGAGGAGGAGATCAACAATATTCCCTCCATTAAACCTCATGTCAAGACCCCAATGGACGTTTTCCCTATTGCTCAGAATCATATGAGTGATGTCTTGTTTGAGAGACTTGGGGTAGAAGATGAGGATGTATTGAAGAATATTGAAGATTGTTTGGATGATCCTGAGATCCCAGAGATCTTGATGAAGTTCCAGGAGGTTGCTATGAGGCTTAGAAATATATGTATCCAACCTTAATTTATAGCAAGAGTCTTTTTGTATGATAACTAATTTACAATAGTTGACAAAAAGCTAAATATATTAAAAAAGGAAAATATTAATCAATGAAGTAAAAACTTCTTTTCAGTCAGAAGAGATTGTGTAGGTTGGGCATCAGTGTGTTTGAGCTGATAATAGGAGTACTTTTTGAACAATTATAAAATTCATGAAAATGTGCTTCTGATGAGTCTCAATAGATGGATAGCCCTCAACATCGCCTTGATTAGATAAATGCATTCAACTTACGAATTTGGTGTAACTCAGTGAACTATTATGAAAATCTAAACCCACCTACCAATTTCTACAATAGTCTATTGTAATTCTTTCTGACTCATTAAGATAAGTCATTAGGGAATAAATTTGACCAGAAGTTTAGTTCTAGATCAATCCATTGCAAGGAAAAAGAGGATAAATTTATCTAAAAATTGATAAATTAGAATATAACCCTCTGACTCTTCAACTTTTCATGTGAAAGAAGATTACTTTCAAGATTCAAGAAGCTGTAGTTAGAAGCTGCTTAGTGAGCAGAGAAGCCCTTGGATTCAAAATGTCTTGCGTCTCTACTTTTTGAAAAGAATTTAAACACTGTAACTAAATTTCTATTTTTGCTGTTATTGAATGCTTAGTTTTTTCTTATCATGATTATTCATCCTACTCTTAAAACAATAAGCCATTAATATTAATACAAAGACAAATCTGAATAACACGTAAACCAATAATGAGTCTATTAGCCATGAAATTAGAGGAGAGGATTTCCCGAGTAAAATTCACCCAAGCCCAAGCTATGCCTTAGAGTTTTATCCATTTCCAAGTCGGAAAGACTCCTTTCCGTAGTACTCTTTCTCTTCTCCACTTCCTCAGATTCTTGAATATTTGGCACAAATATCTGCAGCAGGAAGGTCGTAGGTAGTAAATAGCAAAACATCTGATTGGAAATATATATTAGAACACTGAAGAACTGGTCTATAAATCTAGCATTAGGATCATTGCCAGCCTCTTCTATTCCCATGATGAAATAGTAGGGGGTATATCTCAGTAAATCATGAAGAACACGATATACTCCCCCAACTGTGGCGACAAAGGCCAGCCTTTTGATCTTAGCCAAGGACTCTCCTTGTTCGCTTTTGTATATTGCCTCGAGTTTGCTTGCCATACTGAAGGTTGCCCAAATAAAAATAGACCCATTCAAGAATATACCAATGAGGAACAAGATCTCGTCTAAATCAAAATTCATGGTTGAGTTCTCTAAGACATAGCAAATATCAGTTCCGATGTAGTCTGAAAGGTGATCAACCATTTGCAATGTGAACCCCACAATAAATACCATGACGGAAACTAAAACGACTTTATTCACTTTACTTTTTTCATATCCATTAGAAACCAACAACAATGGAGCCCACCTGTACCAGCTGAGTGTAAGAATCATTTGAAAGGAATAAAGCTGGAAGATTTGAAATATATAGTAAAATCTTAAGTTCAAGTACCCTCCTTCAACAATAAGAGAGACCAATCCATCTCCAAAAACGAATAGATAGCTGATATTGACAACCATCATGAAGATATTTAGAAAAAGAGGATGTAATTCCTTAGAGGTATTGCTGGATGATAAGTAATTGTGGATGTTCGTGGCGTTAACCATTGTGATAAGCACTCCATAAACGAACATAAGTGTGAAACCCACTTGCTCAAAAGGAGTACTATCATCCTTGTATTGATAAGGAGTAAGATTAGGACACTCCACACTACTCTTTATCAAAGTGAGGCTCATTGCAAATAAATTTAAATTTCATATGAAAAGTTTCCTCCATGTTATTTCTATTCTTTACCTTTTTACTGTGTGCTTTGATTGCCGTCTCATACAGGAATGACAAGGGAGTGATAATAGAGTATCATAACAATTTTTTATTCCGATTGATATTTACACTAATAGTCCATGAATATAGACAGTATTCTAATATCAACATATATGGCCTGTATCAATTAGAAAGTATCAATTGGAAGAAACACTATAGTAGGATTCTGAATTCTCACAAAGTGAAGTAAAAAATGCCCAATTCAATTAATTATTGCATTTGATCAAACAAAGAACCTCTAGTTGAAGACTGGCTTGACTTAATAATATTTTGTTCAAAAAGAATTTGACTTTCAGATAAAAAACTATTTGATCCCGAGTTATCAGAATTGGTCGAGAAGCTAATATTCGATGGATTGGTTCCATTTTGCTCTTGTTGATTATTGATCATTCTGGCCTTTGCAGATTTTTCAGCACGAACTCTTGATAAGTACTCATACTCATTTTCTCCGCATAGCTCCAACAGCCTGAGGAATTCCTTATTAATCTTATATCTCCTATCAAGCCCACCATCATTTCGGAATTTAAGAAGGCCAATATCAAAATTTTGGAGTTTTAGCCGTTCTTCGCTAGTTGCTGCACCCTTCAATTTTGCTTTAACTCGAGCCAAAACAGTCTCCATATTAAGACCAGCTTTCTCCACAAGATTGGTGAATTAATGAGTACTAGTATAGACTTTGTTTAAATATCCATCAACTCGGAAGGCCAAAGATTTGATATCAAAGCACTCCACTAGTTCTTTGTAAAGTTCTTTGATAACGGCTTGATACCTTTCCTTGTTCTCGGTCTCAAGTCTATTAATCTCACTATATAGCCAGCTCACATATTGGCGATTTTTTGAGTTCGTCTGGTCCAAGATGTCATTGACATACACTAAGTCTTTCTTCTTGTCTGTAATGGCTTGAAGCATAATTGGTACGCCTTCTTCTTTGACTTGGGATTGTTGAAGATGGCTGGATTGGCCAGCAGAAAAGAAGCTTTAGGAACTTCTGGTTGAGCATTTCCCTTCTCTTTATGAGCATGAATCTCTACTGTATGTGTTTGAAATTGGTCTAATCCTGGCTTTCAATTAATGGTTGGCTAATTTGTAAAACTTCCTTCAAAGAAAAGGTACTGTTGTTTGAGAGAGGCTTTTCATTGATCTGAGCCTCTTCTGAATTGATTTGTTTGCTCTCTTCTGCTGAAACACTCTCACATGATGTTAGATCTAGTAATTTATTTTTCATCTTGTTCTCCCCACTGCTAGACCTTGCCAATGGCTTCTCGATTTTCGAGATGGAAAGATCCTCAGTAAGCATAGGGCTCTCTTTCTCTGGGTTTATCTTAGATACATTACCGTTACATTCTTCCTTAGAAATAAGTTTAGAGCTTTCAGACTCAATGAAAGGCTTACTCTTTGGAGATTCATTAGCAACTTTTATTTCCTCCAGGGCAAAACTACTACGATTCTTAGCCTCTCTTTGTTTGCCACTAAAGGAGACAAAGTAGCCATGTTGGTGGCCCCACTCAGCGATGGAAACTGTACACTCAAAGATTCCAAAGCTGGAATCTCCTTGGATTTTACAAATGAACTTTGAGACAGAGTCTTCCTCGATATCATCCTTCTGGGACTTCAAATATTCGATTAGGTCAGAAGACTTTGCTTCAAGTCCAAGATGATCCTCAATGACTTGGATATTTTTCAGGCTTTCGAATCCTGAGTCCAAGATACTAACATCCAAGAAATCTCTGAGCGCTGCGTTAGAAAACAGTATACTGTCTAAGTTTTCAGACAAAATTAAGATTCCTTCTCTGGTATTTTTATCCAATACTTTAATTAAATGAGGGACGGTAGGACCTTTCTTGCTAATTTTGGGTGCTTGATTCATGATCTGGTTGCCGAAGAGGATCAAGCCGATAAGTAGTTCAGATACTAGTAAGATTGGCTTGACTTCAGAATTGCTCATAGCAATACTTAAGAATATCCAAGCTCCTCCAAGCCAGTAGCTTATCTTACTTGTAATGATGGTTTTTAAGGTAAGGAAATTATAGCCAAGCATTCCTGCAAGAGATATCACCAAATCGAGCCATTTTTCCTTGTCAGACTGGCAATTTAGGATTACAAGGAAGGTCCAGTTTGTTGTAATCATTAATCCAATCAATAAAAGTCCAACTGAAATTTTTCTGGCAGAGAGAAGGACGCCCGCTATCTGAAGCATTAAGGACACAGGAACAGACACGTAGATTTGGTTCGATCTTATTGAAACGAAGTTATAGATGAGAGCTATCATTTGTAAAGCGAAAGAAATGACCGAATTGAGCTAAACCTTAAATAAAAGAGAAAACTCAGTACCATAAAAGTAGTCTCGAGCTTGACAGCTTCTGCTCTGGCGCTTTTAGTAATGGGCTTTGGCTGTTTAATTGGAGAGGAAGCGGGAGAGTGGTTATGGGGCATTTAAATTGTTGAGATAAATTTAGCTAAATTGAAACTTATGATGTTACAAAAACCGAAGTTAGCGTTACTTTGGTTAATTGATCTAGTTATGCTAGGACAAACGTCAAAGGGCAGTACCAAGCCCTATAAAGCCAGTCCAAGCTTGTTTGCTAACTTGTAAGGCGTGGTTTATAGTAGTTTATGGAGTTGTTAGTAGATGAAGTGGGTGACTATTTTCAAGGCTAAGGCTCTTCTGGAAGGTACTGTTGGCTGTCATAGGTCTTCGGTTCAGCTCAAATAAATTGTTATTTTGAATGTAATGGAAAATTTAGAATGCAATAAACACAAACTGCCAATAGCTATTGTCTGTGCACACCCAAATTGTGAAGAAATACTCCTCTGTAGTACTTGTATAAGAAAACACTCTTCTCAGCATTTGAAAACCTTTTATCCGACAAATATATTTGATCCGAAGACAATAGCTAAGGTTTTAAATAGGTTCATTGAATCGCGGGGAAAAATCAGTCACCAGCATGATCAACTGAGAAAAAAGCTGAAAGAGAAAACCCTTCAGCTAATTTCTGAGCTTAGAGAAGCCATAAATAAGGAAATAGATTCTATTCAAACTATTTTACTTTCATTTCTTGATAATGTTACTTCTTTTTCTATGGGAAAGTCGTTCCTTACTGATTGTAAGATCAAGCTGGAACAAATCGTTAATACATTCAATTTTGAAAAATTTTCAGAACTGAAATGCAAAGTTTCTTCCTATGTCGAGAGCTATGAGGAGTTTAATTCCTTATATGGAGAACTTGTAGTACCATTCGACATTTGCGCATATAATTTGGAATTCAAATCCAAGTATAATGACCTAAAAGAGAAACTCATCACCCATCTGACAAATTTTACCTGCAATTGGAATAATTTTATTCCAAAATACTCCCATCGGAACCTAGGAGCACTTGTAAAGAGTTCTATAGAAACATTGGGGAAAAATTCTGAGAAGCTGACTTCTATTGTTTATGATGCCCATCATAATTTTATTGTGGCGTCTTCTATGAGCGGACTCCACTTTTATAGAGTCCTGCCTAATATGACACTATTCAAAGTCCATTTCAAGAAGATCAAGGAAGGCGAGATCATTAAAATAAAATGGATCGAGGAAGAGAATATTTTTATTTTAGTCATGCGAAATGGCCATTGGAAAAAATATGACTACCAATCTAGTATCCTGAGCCCAGCCTATGATTTCGAAGAGGAAATAATTGATCTGGACTATTGTTCCATTGAAAGGATACTGATTATTTTAGGCTCTGTGGAGTGCAAAATGTACTACATGGGACGGGTGACTCCCAAGTTGGCCCTAACCCTAACTAACGCAAATACCCATGCCCACTTTTCGTGTATAGCAACAATGCCTAAGTCAAAATCGACGCTTGTAGCCTTGGGGCTGGGCAATGGCTGGCTTCATGTAGTCAACTTGAATCAGCCGAATATAATTCATAAGATTCATGGGCATTCTAGGAGAATTAGCTCCCTTTGTTTTATTAACAATGGAGCGATGCTAATTAGCTCAAGTGAGGACCTAACTATAAGATACTGGAGTATAAGTAAAAATGGGAAGATAAACTGTGTTAGGCTTTTTAAGTCAGAATTTTATAAGAAAGTGTTTATCATAAATGATAAATACTTGGCTATATTGAAGGGAAATAATCGAAATTTCGAGTTAAGAGGCTTAAAATCATGCAAGAGAATATCACAGAAAAAAATCGAAAATACTATCAAAGATGCTATTTATGTACTAAATTTAAGTATTTTGTTTTACATATATGAAAGCGGAATATATAGTATAAAGCTCTAATTGAAATCTGAGATTTAATTGGAGGTTTCGGACGGGATTTAATTAATTCATTTAAATACTCATAACCAGGGCGGGTTTATAATCATTTTAATTAATCAAAAAATTTGATTTAATTTTCGCTCAAAATGGCCAAATCTTCAAAAAAACTCAGCAAAATCAACTTAAACCTAGAAGGAAGGAAATACAGTCAACCCAGCGAAGGAGCAATTGACCTAAACTTCTATGTCATAGGTCAAATGAAGGATGGATCTAAGCATTTGGCCAAGATAATTGATTGTAGGCTTGCAAATGGAGTTGATCCAAAGAAGAAGAGAAATGAATATTCTTATGAATATTACATTCATTACGTGGACTTTGATCGTAGACTGGATGAATGGGTCCCTAGGCATCGACTTGAAGTCACCAAAGACCTTGTAGAAGAGGACAATATCTTGAGAAAAAAGCACAAAGGTGGAGCAGTTGACAAAGAACATGAAGGTAAGATTAACTGATTAAGAGCCCTGACCCCTTCCTAATAAATGTGGAGTACTATCATAGTACCACTGAGAGTTTTTTCATTATAAATAGGGGCTTTGTTTTCCTAACTATGGGACACTTAACAGTTAATTTCAAATTTTAGGTCTATTGATACTAAATTTTCTTATTTTTGAGAATAGTCTAACCTTAATAGGCCTTGACCCTAATTATATTGCTTTGCACGAGAAGCTTACCAGATTCAAGACCATTAACATGATACAATTCGGCAAGTATGAGTGTGAGACCTGGTACTATTCCCCTTATCCTCAAGGATACCAAAACGTCGACAAATTGTACATTTGTGAATATTGCCTTAGTTTCTACGTCTCCCTAGATGAGCTGACAAGACATCTTAAGAGGTGCACCCTAACTCATCCCCCAGGAGACGAGATTTACAGACATGGGAGCCATTCAATGTTCGAAATCGATGCAGTAAAAAATCCTACTTTCTGTGAAAATATCGGATATCTGGCTAAATTGTTCCTGGATCATAAGAATGTCTATGATGACACCTCTCCTTTCCTCTACTATGTGATGACTGAGAACGATGATGAGGGGCAGCATATGGTTGGATATTTTTCTAAGGAAAAAGAATCTCAAAAGGGCTGGAATCTGTCCTGTATCTTAATCCTCCCCTTCCATCAGAGAAAAGGCTACGGAAAGTTTCTAATTACATTCTCTTATGAGCTATCTCTGATTGAGAAAAAACCTGGCGGTCCAGAAACTCCTCTTTCTGATCTTGGAAGAGCTAGTTATGTCTCGTGGTGGACCCAAAGAATCATAGATTATATCAGGAAGCATAAGCATGAGCAATTTACTATAGCAGATATCACCAGAGAAACCTGTATTGTTGAGAAGGATATAATTGAGACTTTGGTAAGAGTTTATTTATTTGTTGAATAATTCTGATAGGAATATGTGGGTCTGATGAAACAGTCCCAGGGCAATATCTACATCTGTACAGACGATGCATTGTTGGATAAGTTATATAAAGAAGCAGGAAAGCCTGGACTTCCTTGCGTACCTGAGAAAATACTGTGGGTACCTTTTAAGTTCAGATATACTACTAACTAACTTCAATTTTGTTGTATGAATATGATATCTCCTATTGTGAGTTAGAGTTTTGCTGGGTTCTAAAAAATTAGGAGTCGAGTACTCCAATGTCTGTATTCTCTTATCTTTTTTTTTGTTTCAATTCGTTATTAAATTTATTGCGTATAGTTTGTTAATTATAATAAATGTCGCAGGAAATAGATATAGAAAAGGCCATTGAAGAAGCCGAACTCAACCAGCTCACACCCGACCAATTGCTGGAAGTAATTCTTTGTACTATTTTCCCTAATATTAGTTTTCCATTTTCATTCTTAAAAAGCACAAAGAGGCTAGAAGTGATAAAGAAATCCAAATTCTCATGAAATACACTCAAGAGGTTGAATTCTTCAAAACTACTATTCTCCAACAGGAAAATCCGGAAGCGTTACATGCTGAACTTTGCAGGAATCTCGAATATGAATATATTGATGCTAATCAAATTCTATTTGAGGCAGGTATTTCTTGACAATCATTTTGCTAATGTCTAGGATCGGTGGGAACAACGTTTTACATCATTTTAAAGGGAACTGTTGAAGTAATGATCAATATCGCAACCAAAGATGCACTGGGTACCGACAAATTTATTCAGAAAAAAGTTGGAGAACTCTCCCAAGGAAAGGCCTTTGGAGAGCTTGCTATTATGGATGAATCGGTGAAACCTAGAAAAGCAACAATAGTCTCCAAAGAAGATTGTCACTTTGCAACCCTGAGTCGGTCAGCCTTTCGGTCAACATTAGGGCATATTAGAAAGGAACATGAAGCATTATTAGAATTTTTTACCAAGAATCCTGTTTTCTCTATAAACCACTGGACAAACAGGGCTATACAGCAATTCATGAAGTCATTTGAGCAATTGAATAACCTCAATAGAGGAACTATCCTCTACAAGGAGGGAGATCCTTGTGATAAAATATATATGGTCCGTCGTGGTGAGGTTGTAGTTACCAAGACTATCGAAATAGAAAGGAATCTGACCTTAAATCAGTCCCTAATTGTCGATGAGAAGAACCAGATGTACCAGATTGCAAGAGAGCCGATATTAAAAAATGTGGAAATTTGCTTCTTTGGAGAGGGCAACTTATTTGGAGAAGAAGAGGCCTTGCTCTCTTATAAAGAAGAGCTCTTTCTTGAGAGGGAAAGAGAAAGGCTACGAAAGGAGTTCAAGAAACTTTTTGACCAACAGAGACTCAAAAAAGCTAAGGAAGGGTTTAATTATAAGCCCGATCCCAATATTAACTTGCCATATGATCCTAAGGAGGATCCCAAGGCCATCGAGGAGCATGTTGAAAGGGAAATAAAGAAGGCCATTACTAAGCCGGTTGTTAGAGAGACTACAGTTATGATCTCTTCCCATAAAGCTGATATATGGGTAATGAGCAAGAAGGTAACTTCAGTGTTTTACAACTAATTTATATAGATGTTTTTCACTCAAATTGTAGGAAATCACATGGCATATAAGACCTTGCATGCAGTCATAGAACAAAAACAGATGAGAAGATATGAGCGATTGGCCTCGATACAAAGACATGCACAGACTAATATTGACTTTGTTGCTAAGCAAACCATCTCGTTCACAATGCTTAACAAAGATATTCTCTCCATGCTAAAAAAGAAAAAAATCGAGAAAAAGGAAGATATAGCAACAGTTATAGGCAAGGCTGATAAAGCCTATTCCTCAGTTGTTAACGCCCTCAATTTCATTCAAGAAAACAGGCTGCTCTCCACCCAGTCCAACTCGACGGCTCAACCTACTGGCCCCGAGAAGGAGGAGTCCTTCGCAGAAATGTTCAGAAAAACAGAAATTCTGAAAAGAAAGTCAACCCTTCTGGGAAAAGTGGACGAAAGATTGCTAAAGCTCCTAAACAAAGTCGGAAAGAAAGCTGAAAGTACTAAACCTTCACCAAGAGATGCCCTTAAACCAGTCGTTGACCAATCGCCAGAAAGATTAGACAAGAGTGTCATAAGAAAACGTTTTGAGACAGAGCAAAAGCAACCCAAGTTGGTCTTTCCTCCAGTTAGATTCCCTAGCAAAAGAGATCCTCTTAGGAGGAAGGAGGGTATCAACTCAGTTAGCCCGTCGCCCAATAGATCCCTGAATAGTAGTATGATAGACTTTGAGAATATTAGAAATAAGCCTTGGAACCCAAGAGAAATGCCTGCCCCTCCTCCAAAGAAAACTATCATAGGTGAAAAGAGTAATAGAATGAAGAATCTTAATATATCCGCAGATATCGGGAAAAAATCAAGAGTTCTTCTCATTGATAACCCATTCAGAGGCCTTAACTATGCTAATAACTTGGACCATCATGAGAGAACTTGTATTGAGAAGACCCTAAATACCTCAGCTAAGATAACAACTCGCAAATTAGGCGAAGAGATTCTCAATCCTGAAGTTTATTTTGATAAAAGAATAAGCACTATGCAAAAAGTGAAAAGCAAGCTGCCCAATGGTGGAGAGGTTATCAAAAATGACTTTAAGAACCCTCTATTCTCTATAGAAGAGCTCAAACAATCTCAGGAGGATATCATGCGAGAATTGACTGATCTATTCAAGCCTGGAACGATGAAAATGCCTCAATCTGTCACTCACAAAAATCATGGTGATAGGAGCGCCAGGGGCAATAAGTCTCCTATTAGGAACTCAGCCAGATCACCATCAGTGAGATCCTTCGGAAAAGATAGATCGCAAATCACTTTTGGTGACATCCCTGACTCTGCGAGAAGGAGTATCACAGGCACGGAGCGAGGAAGGTCTTATAGTCAGTCCTATTCCAGAGATAATACTAACATACTTAGTGTATCTCCTTCCTTCTTGTTGCCTAAGGAGTCAACATCGCATCGTGATATTGATGCAAGAAGAGGAAGTAATTTCTCTCTATTTAGCCCAAGAAGGGGCCAGACCCCTATCACCACTCACAGAGAGATTTCAATCAGAGACGACAACATAGAGACCTATCGGCAGGCTGCAAATAAATATCCAAGAGCCACAGCTATTCTTAAGAATATCATACATGGAACTTCAATCCCTCCTCCTGACGATAGGATAGATACTAAGGCCCTGAACCTCAAGATCAACAGGCCTTTTGTCAGCCAGGTTATTACTACTGAGATGTCAGCTCGAGAGGAAGCTACTCATAGGAACAATAAATCCTTGAATATAAGTGCAGTTTCATCTCAAGCTGACCTGACAAATGATCAGTCCAATAAAATTGCCCAAATGATTGTTAATGGCAGGAATGAACCTAAGAGTGTAATACATCAGGTCCCTAAGTTTGTTTCTCACTTGAGATCCTTGTCATATAGGGAAAACTCTGTATATAATAGGGGAGCTGCTGTTGATAAGGCGAAGATTCTTACCAATAGGGTAAGAAAACTCCCTCCTGTAAGGGGTCAGGAGGATTTTCTGTTGAGTGGGAGAGTCCTCACAACTAATGAAAGATAACAAAGAGTTAAATAACTATTGAATAAAGTATTACTGTTTTTTTGCTATTATTTTTTAATTTTTGCACTATATCCTAACATAATAGAATTGTATGTCATATATTCTGTTACTAAATTGGAAAGGTTTAAAGAATTAGAAGAGTTCTATCTAAGTCAGTCAATAAATTCACTTTACACACTTAACTTAAATTTATATTTCCACTTAAAACGATGGAACCTCACACTTACAAAACTGTGGAGCTTCCTAACTAAGAAATCTATGCATATCGTGAGGCTGGTGACCCGAAACTTCCTACAATACTTTTTCTTCATCCGCATTGTAATGCATCCCAAACCTGGGAGTATTTCTTCCCATTTCTCAAAGAAGATTTTCACTTAATTGCAGTAGATTTTCGAGGTTGTGGACACTCAACATATAACCAGACCCTCGCATCTTTGAGAGATATAGTTGATGACCTTAAGTTATTTTGTGAAGCACTAGAGCTTAATAAATTCTTCATTGTAGGCTGGGGTATGGGAAGTCAAATAGCACTCAACTTAGCAGCTGTTATTCCAGAATCCATTGAGAAAATAATTGTGATGAACTCGATGGGTATAAGGGGAACAGGGATTTATAAAATGGATGAACAGTTCAAGCTAACTAATCAAAGAGTTCAGACTCTGGAGGAGGCAAAGAAGCATCCAATCGTTATGGTTGGAGCCAATGTAATAAAAGAGCGAAACTTTGGAGGAGCATATGATCTCTGTGTTGGGTTGCTTTTCAGTGGGACTACAAAGCCAGAGAAAGATGAAAGAGACCTTTGCACGCATGAATATATGATGTGTCGTGCTCATGAAGAGCTTCTCTTTGCAATAAATTGCTTCAATATCTCAAAGTATAATAATGAAGTATGCAACGGCACGGGTGAAATAGAAAAGGTCAAGGCTCCTACATTAATTATTGCAGGGGATAGAGATTTGGTATCTCCTATAGAAACATCACAAGAGATTAAGGAAGCTTTAGAAGATTTGGCTGAATTAAAGATTTACGAGGGGGTTGGCCATGCCTTTTGCCTAGAGAAGAAATCTGAATTTATTCAAGTCCTGAAAAAATATTGTTTGGGCAAATAAAAGTCACTTAGGACCCTACTTTTGGAAAATCAAGAACTATAAAAATCAAGAACTATGTTCAAACAATATTTCTGTTTATATGACTTGCAGTCTAGATTACATGTAATATTTATCTTTGTTAACAAAATATACGCACAAACATCAAAATCTCAGGATACTTTCTTGGTTTATGGATATCATACTTACTTAGCATAGTTCTTTACAAGGACATGAGGGTTTCCTCTAACGAAGAAATCAACATCAGTCAACAAGAAGGGCTTAGCCTTCCAAATACTTGGTGCTTCCCTAGAGTCATGTTTCTTCTCAACTCTAAGGAAATGCCTTATAATATTCCCACTCTCACTATTCTCAGTAACAGGCTTTTTATTAGCATCCTTCACAATCAATCCATAAGGACTGGTGACTTCGTAATCCTCAACAAGGATATATTCTTTTCCTTCCACATTCTTCTGGAAAAGGCTATATCTCATATCCTTATAGGCTTGCAAGGGATTAGGTACTGCAAAGTCTTTTTCTTCTGTAGGGAAACCTAATTTTTCAGCCACAGTCTTGACATGGCTTCTCCATCCTGAAAGTTCTTCCTTTTTAGCAAAGGACTCTAACATCTCTTTCTGCATTTTTTCAGTCTTAGTAATTGGAATTGCCTCTTTGTTCTCCTTCTTCCTCTCATAAATGAGCTGATCTTCCTCTCTTGTGATTATGTATTGGTGGATAAAGGCATTCTTTTCTCTTTCTATCTCAATATTCCTCACTTTCAATGCTCCTAATAGGCCAACTTCAATGTTAGCTAAGGCTTCTTCATCCTTTTCAGGAAGACTAGGATATAACTCAACAGTCAAGGAATGTTCTTTTAATTCTTCCATTGCATTCATAATATTTGCAAGTAATCTCTTTTCTATGATGCTAGAGAGTTCCTTGGCAGGATTTTTACTGACCATGCCTCTGAGGAATTGAAGATAGATTTTCTTGACAGCTCTGTGATGGTCTTTGTTTTTTAATATATCTGTTGATAGATTTCTGTCTGTTTGGAAGTTTGGGTCAACTCTTTTTAGAATGTCAATGGTGGAACTGAAAGCAAAGGGAAAATATATTCTGCCATCTGGGACATTTATAGTGCTGAAGCCTCTCTGAAGGGCGAGAAGTTTGAAATTGTTCCTTCTTAGGATATTTAACATTTAAGATATTTTATTTAGGATGGAAAATCGCCTTAGTTAACTTTGATAAATCCCTTATTTTTCAGCTTCTAAAGCTTATAGTGATTGGGACGAATGCTCAAAATGATAATGAAAAAGCTGATAACTCTTGTATTGTGCAATGTTTTTCATTTTGATTTTTGAGTGGCTACTTGTATAATCTGTTCTCACTCCAAGAGAGCAATTGAGACAGATAGCAAAGAAAACTACTTATATTAGTCTTGTTTATAAAAAAGAAAGAGTCAAATAAAGTTCATTTTGCGAAATACTCCATGAATTAGTAATAATTTGTAAAGAAGAATCATCTGTACAGGAACAAGTAAATATCAAGTCTTTTTGAAGTATACTATTATTTCCATAGTTGAGTAAAGTATGAGTTCCTATTTGACATCAAGTTGAAAGGAGTGTCGAATTCGACTGCTCTTCCATTTTCTAATATCAATACCCTATCATATGACCCGTGAATAAAAAAAATTTACTTATCAGAGTCCATTACAGTCGTCAAGCTTGAAGTAACACGAAGCACTGTCGAATCTTGAAGATTTTCAGAGATTATTTTAGTAAACACCTTTTCCATCCTCATATCCGTATATGGGCATTCGTCAATGAGAATTATTTTAGATTGCTAAAGATTAGATTCTGAAAGGTAGAAATTTACTGACACTATTGCTTTGGCTAAGAGGACTAATTGCCTTTCGTAAATGTTTAAGTTTTCTCCTCTCTCTTTTATCTAATCAGATAAGCAATAATTCCGAGATCTTACTGGAAAGTCAAGGCCTTCTATAGCTTCAACTTTCTTTTTCAGTTTCGTTTTTTCAAGGGCCCTCCAAATTTCGTCCTCAGAACATTTTCCTTCGGGATCGATTATCCTTTATAGAACCATCAATTAGTATTGGTCTCTAAGCTTTTATTCTTATAAAACTTATTTTTTACTGATGGAATATATAAGATTTTATGACGAAGATCATCAAAGCCAACTTCTGATATGCTAATTTCGTCAATTTCTATCTTTCCAAGTGCTGGCTCGAGGAATCTCATGATCGAGAGTAGTAAGGATGTCTTCCCAGAATTGGATTTTCCAACAATAGCAATCTAATAACAGGTTAGCATTCTGTATCAACATGCTTCTACTTTTTCAGATGGATTGATATGGAGGTTAACATCTTTGAGAATAAAGGGTTTATTCGGTGCATATTTGAGAGAGAAATTTTTAAATGATATGTATCCCTGTCTGGGCCAATTTTCGAGTCTTTGAAGGATAGCTAAATTCTTGGTTTTGTAATTGTTTTCATATGAAAGGCTAAAATGTTAATAGGGGGAAGTAAACTTATTACATTGTAACATTGTGAAACTCCAAGATATCATCAGATTTTACTTCTACCTTTATGAACTCGAAAATAAAATTCATCAAATTTTTATCTAGATGGAGAAGCAACAGCAGCAATAGTCCGCATGCTGACCCTGATAGACCAACCTGAGAGCCATGACTGATCTAAAATATCACATAAAATTCATGTGGGGTAATACATAAGGAAAGATCCCAGCAAATATAATTGGCAAACAAGAGATAGAAAGACGAATGGTAAGCCACATCTGGGCACCAGAATTGAGTATGAAATCTTTCGTTGATAGCTCAATATTCTTATTGAATTCCTATGCATATCTACTTGTGAGAATATATTATTACAGTTATTATTTTGTCCTGAAGCCTCATTCCCCTGACACAAGTAAGTCCAGTCAAAAGGTCTCCTACTCTGGTAATGAGGGATTGTTGATTTCTTTTCTCTAAAAACTCATTAGCTAATTACTTAACAACAATACTGTAGTCAACGATATCTGCATAGATTGGCTTGAAATACCCGAGAACAGCACAAGTAATCAAGATCAAAATTGCAATAGCTATTAGTGCCCACCATGATCCAAAATAAATAATGAAGATCATGTTTACTACTAGAATTAAACCCTTCCAGATGAGCTTTCTCATATCTTTTAGAAAGAAGGCATCCATTTTATTTAAGTTAATGAGGAAAATGTTCAGATATTGGCCTAGACTATCAGTTTTCTGGATTTCTGTTCTCAAGATTGCTCGGAGCATTTTATATTGTACCCGAGCAATATCCGTGCAGATCCCTTTCGAGCAAATGATCAAAGCATAGAACAGAAGGAATCCACTAATTGCAATAGCACTGAGAAGGACTTTGGCAAGAAAGTAATTCTCGTCATCCCTATTCACCACTCCATTTTCTTTTGTGATTGTATTAGACCAGAGCTCAATCCAATACAGCGATCCATATGTCAGGATAATTGCCAAAAATATGCCTAGATTGTAAGATGAGATCCAAAAACAATTACAGAAGAAGATTTTAATGACGTTAAAGCTTCCTCCTAAACTCAGAAGGTTTTTCATATTAGAATTATTTGTTCCCTGAAGGTTCTGATCTTCACTTGACAGTTCTTCACCTTCTGATATCAAATGCCTTTGACTGAGATTTAGAGGCTGAAGTTCAAAACTCATTTCAGAATTAGCAAGGTCTTCTTTAATTTCATCAGAAAAGCCAATCTCTTCTCGAGTAATACTATGAAATTCTGAAGAGGTGTCTAATGGTCCTTCTATCACAGGCTCATGAAATGCTACATCTAAGGGAAGACCATCCTTTAGCTTAATTATGGAATTGTTTTCTTTGTTAAAGATGTCTTGAAGCCTTTGGAGGACTTTGGAATTCCTGAGCTCTGTATAAGTTCCTCTTCTAACTATGCATCCTTCATGCATGATATATATATGATCGAATTCGTAGAGATTGCTGAAATCACTTGTAATGAGTATTCTTGTCTTTTCTGCAAGATGTTCCAAGATACACTTCTTGTATATATGTTCCTTGATTTTTGGGTTCATCTCGCTAACAACTCAAGTATATTGTTGACATTTACCTGAAGATATCATCTAAGAAATACATATCAGCATTAGCATACAATGCCCTGGCGAGAGCAATCCGAACTTTTTGTTCTTTTGTCAAGCTATATCCAGTTAGACCTAATAATTATTTAACTTAGTGCTCCTTCCTACCAATAATAGTGTTCTCTTTTTCAGGGAAATCTCTAATATCTTCATCCAATAAAGTTAGCTTTAGGACTTTATTATATCTGTACAGGTCCAAAGATTTTCCTAAAAGAATATTCTCCATCACAGTTTGGTTGAGAATCCAAGGATGTGGCCCAATATAGGCAACTGAGCCATAGACTAATTGATTCGTGAAATCCGTATGTAATTGTAATAGCTCTCCCAGCAGTCCTTGTAGCAGAGAAGATTTTCCACTAGAATTACTACATATTCAAGCCAAATTCTCTGAAGTTACCTTCCAATTATTGCAACAAGTTCACCGATCTTAACCTCTAAGTTTATATTTTTGAGTGTAGGTTTTCTTCCAGGATCACTTAGATTTGCTGATTTGCTCCAAGAATAGGAAGCTTCCTTGACAGAAAGAGCAAGTTTTTCAGCAGGCATGGCTTCACGAGCTAGTACTTCAGAGTCAACCTCTTCTGCACGAAGGAAAATTTCAATCTGTTCGAGATAAATTAAAGCTCTTATCGCACATGTCCAAATTTGTGATGCCTTCAGAAAAGATTCCTAAAGCAATACAACAATAAAGGGGAGATTGTACTCTTATAATCATCATAACAAACAAAACTGGAAATATAACATCTGCCTTGAAAGTCCGATTATTATAAGTTCCAATTGTAATCAGAGCACCCAGAGCAAAGCCCATAATAAGCCAATCTACTAATATTTTCAAAGACTTTAGAATATGCAATCCTCTTCGAATATTTATCTCCTCCTTCTTCAATTTAATCGACTAAACTTTTTTATGAGAAAAACTCTAATACTCTTTTCAAATAAAAATCCTCATGCCCTCCATGCTTAATGAACTTCAACCCCTTAAATAGTGTCTTTATCCATTCATTGTTCTTCTCAACAATATTTTCAAGTTCTTCCTCCTGTCTAAACATTCCATATTTTTACTTTTTTAATTTACTGATGCTCTCTTTTTGAGATGAGAATTAGAAGCAGAGACATCATAGAAAATAGCAGGATAATTATTACTGATGCCCACCCAGTGATTAGAATCAGGATAATGAACCCTAGTAAAATGTGGCTTATTGCAGCAGATTCAGGTAGGAGAGCCCCAACTTTAGAGATTTCTGTGATTTTCTTGCCAAAGTAATTCAAAATTTTTGTGTGAGTATATCTCTCATTCCGAAGAAGTGACAGCTTTAGAATTTTGTTTATTATTTCAATGCGTAATGCTGTCCGAATATTTATCACATTAATATTCTACAAAGTATTCGGGAGAAAAAAAATTTCTTACTTTATTTTTTTGCAGGTGACCCTCCAAGATGATCAGGACCAGTTTTTGAACTATTATCCCAAGTAACCAAACCAGTCCTGAGAAATTTTCTGAATTATTATTCTCAAAATAGACGATTAGTCTTCTGAGATAGGCAAAAATTGAAAGATACATGATATTCCTCACAAGGGCGATTGTCCCTACAGAGAGCCATTTTTCTTAAATTTTAAGTGAATTTTTTCATAATATTACTCCACATCATTAAATAAACTGAGGCCGCAAGGGAAAGGCCACCTCTTCTGCTTTTGAGTGAACTCCAAAAATGAGTAAATTGTCCAAATATGACTTCTGCAGTCTCTGCAGGACGTAGATAGAAGTGAAGTTGTTGATCGAAAGTTATATATCTTCCGACCTAAAATAATATTGCAAAATTATTCCTGGTTTACTTTGAGAATTGGTGTGACCCAAGAGTATAATAACTGGCTCAAGAGTCGACCGTTATAGTAGACTAGATTTGAAAAAGGACTACGAACATGTTCCGACATGAGGCTAAACCTGATTTTCGCTTTGAATTAATTTTATCTAAAAGAACAGATTCTGAATATTGAAAATTCACTGCACTGTTTCCCCTCTAGCGAAAAGAAAAACTGTCTCTGTCCATAAAGTTGAAAGAATGAAATCAGAAAGCTTAAGCCAAGCTCTAAACAAAGACAAGAATTCCACTTTATTCCATGGAAGGTTTAATATTTTTACTGGATTTTCTTTGGAGGAGTGGAATGCTAGGTCAAATACGTATGATGATATTATCTGGAATCGTGATTAGTTCATAACTAGTTGAGTGACACATAGATTTTTCAAAAATTTCTTGTTAGTTTGTGAACTATAAATTTTTTTCCCATTGAAAGTAATCGTATCATTGCAGGTAATAAGGTAATAATAATTAGAAAATATGTATCAGACTCATTTATCATGAAAATTGCCAATTATATAACAAATAAGAAACTCTAGGCAAATAATGATTCGCTTGTGATCAAAATTGCTCACTTAAGGCTCATATCTCAGATTTGTGATCAAATCTAATTGGTCGAAGCTTCTTCCATCATGAGGTTATCTGTAACTTTCGAATTCTGCTCTTCTTTGACTAATTCTTTTGATTCAGCAAAATTTTCTTCTTGTTTTTCTTTCTTAACTTTCCTTCTCCAAGCCATTACCTGGAAAAAGCTATAAATAACTAGAATCATAGCTGTGAGGATTTTCATCGTGGTCATGAATGGACAAGCCATGCGTAGAATCGAGTTTCGAATAGATTTTATTTCACTTATAATTGGAATGTTTTCTTAAACTAATCTGAGGGATTTTCACAATATACAGACGAATCCTAAATGCCTCATAATTCTATCAAAAAGTCTAAAATAAATGCTCATTAGCTTTAGAAATTACAACCTTCTTTCTTCTCTTGTCAGACCTGAGAAAATTTCCGCTTGAAACAACTTACTTCAAAGTTTGTTCTCTGTCTAATTAGGATTAAAGAAATGCTCTTTTTATCTATCGAAACGACCAAATTTCCATCTTCAAGCTCTCTTTCATATATCATATGTTCTCAACTATAAATAAAATAAGATAGGATTTTGTTAAGGATGAACTCTTAAAGTTGTTGAGTAGAATAACTATCAAAAGTGCTTTTTTTGCTAAAATATGTTTCAAATATTAATCAAGACTCGACAAAACTGATTTTGAAGCCAAGGAGATCACCAGGACTTTAGGTTTGGTTGGATATATGGATGTGATCAGATAAAATTTTCCTGTGGATTACAAAATATCATAATGAAAATCGAGAAGTAAGCTTAGAAGGACGATTATAAATTAAATGCCCATTATTCTTTACTTGCTTTTATCTTGATTTCCATTGCTCTTCTCCCTAGCTTGTCTTGACAAGTTTTTCTAATATTCTACTTAGAAGCTGATCTTGAATTTTTCCTGTGGGGAGAGTATCTAGGGCTTCTTCTTCCTCTTTCTCTGTCCCTAGATCTAGATCTTGATCTTGATTCAGATCTGGATCTTCTATCTCTTGATCTATCAAATTTAAATCTTCCCTCGACATCTTACTACCTTCTATATCTTCTGCGTGACCTGCTTCCAGATCTGGATCTGCTTCTTCTGCTTCTGTCTCTTCTATCGAAGTGATTAGTACGGAAATAGATTCAAAAAGATGAAAATCTCCAGATTGGCCGATTTCAAGGAGAATAAGCATTCAGATACTACTGAACCTCTTTATTTAGAATCAAGAGTAGCAATATGAGCCCATTTCCTTGAAAATTGCCGTTTCCCTTGAGAAAAACTGATGATGAAAAAGGAGGGAAAAAATAGGAGAGGGATAGAAAAAAGATCTATCCCTAAAATTAAAAAGTCTGATATGCAAACCTGCGGTCTCTTGAGTCTCTTCTATCACGTCTTCTTCTGCCACCTCTAAGTAATTTTAGCCTAATTTAATGATAATTACCTTGATTCAGGCCTTCTCTTGGCCTCTTTAGAGTCGTATCTTCCTGATTTCTTGCTCCATTCGATTCTAATTTCTAAGCCACCGAAATCTTTGCCTTGAAGCTCTTTCATGGCCTCTTCAGCCTCTTCTTCCTTGGTAAATTCGACGAAACCATAGTTTCTCTATAATCTTTGCGGAGACGACGGGATGGTATTACTCTGAGCTCCAGTTTGCAATCGCCGTATTTACTGAAGGCCTTCTCAAGGTCCTTCTCGGAAACGTTCCTAGAAACGTTGCCAACAAAGAGACTCATTTCTTAAATAAATGGAATAATTTATTATGTATCTATTCAAAACACGATCTTTTCAAGTTTCTCAAACAAAGATCCCATTAAACTGCCTGTTTGCTACCTTTCAACTCGTTGAGCCTATAATTGCCTTCAAAGAACATCTATGGCGGCTTTTCTTGTAGACAATTCTATAAGACACAATTTTAGTCTAACTTGAATAAATAAATAAAACTGAATAAATGAAAGTCAGGACGGTCTTTAATCCAAGAAATCCAGGGAATCTCTCCGAACTCAGAGGAGCAACCAATCCCCTACAACGTGAAAATTCTAAAGAGAAGATCAATATTGAGTTTGCATTTGACAAAATCAAAGAAGACTATGAAAATAAAATCAATTACGCCACCAATTTGATCTCAGACCTTTACAGAGACATAATGGCGCTTACAGTTGATGAAGTACCCTAATATCCAACAAGCCTTAATGTATAGATAAGCAAGAGTATTGGCCATGAGATCATAGATCCTTTTGCTGATGAGAAAAAGCCAGAGCTTGACGAGCTTGGCAAGGCCTTCAAAACTCTTGTGGGGAAATTATTAAAATATATCAAGACCCACTTTTTGGAAGATCAACTAATAAGAAAGCAGAGTAGTCTTGGAGGGAGCCATGAAGATCAGCTTAATGAACTTGAGAATCAGATCTCAGCCCTAAAGAGGGTAAGAGAGGAGATATTCTTTCTAATGATGTTAGGAAAAGGACAAGTTGGAATTAGTGATAGATACAGCTTACGTAAAAATCAACCATTTGGAAAAGAAATGCCAGAGTTATATCCAAAATGAAAGGCAAATTCGAGCAGTAAGAGAATATATACTGTAGGTTATACAGCTAGAATTATGAGAATGAAATTAGCAAGCTCAAGTCCCAGATCAAGAGCCAAACAGACCAACTAAAGAGACTGAAAGAAGAGAATATTATTTATAAAAAGCCAGGTACTGCTATTCCCAGAGAGCATGGAGCTTTAAACATGGCAACTCCAAGGACTGTTGATGAAGGGCACAACTATTTTAGTGCCACTCTCACGAAAGAAGGGCTAAAGCAGCTGACTCAAAGCATGGATAAAGACAGAATTTTGAACCTAAAGAAAAAAGAGGAACTCGCAGATCACAAGAGAAGAAATGACATAGAAAAAGAAAAAGAGCTAACAATGAAGGAGAAAGACTATCTGATTTGTCGTCTTAAGATTCAAGTTGAGGAAAGAGAAAAGGACCTGGCCCTTGTAAAAAAAGAATATGAAAGGTAGTTAGAGAATAAAGGATATTAATTTCCAAGACTTCAGAACGAAATGAGGAAGATGAAGGAGAAGGAGCTGGCCATAGAAAAGAGTGAATGGGACAAAGAGATTCTATCCGATAAGAATCCAAACTTGGTTGAATTTTACAAGCAAAAGTTTGATAAAAAACAAGAAGAAGTAATAAACTTTGGGCCAAAGATTAAGTTGCCTAGAATTCTAAATTGAAGAAACAGATTAGAAAATATGCCTTGAATGAGAAAAAGATTATTGTCAAAGAAAAGGCCTTCGAGTTAGAAAGGGCAGATTATAAAGACAGATTAATATATCTCCAGGAAAGAGTTTCCAAGTAAATTACATCCTCTTGACATCTGAGTCATAGGCTAACCAAAATAAATGAAGATTTACTTAAAGAAAAGTCCAAAAAGGGTTACTTTGATCAGCTTCTAATGGCTGCAGCGAGTAAGAAATTTAATTTTAATTTTGATCATATTAGAAAATGAACTCATTAACAAATCGGAGACTTCAAATGAGCAGCCTCAGGAGTCATCAGGAAAACCAGTGATAGTTACAGAAAATTTAGCCACTACGATGGAGTCTTTTAGAAAGTCACCAAAGGTGACATTTGATACATCTGTATCAGCCAGGGCTGGAGGATTTAAAGGGTTCTTTGGATAAACACTTTTTGAATTTGTCAGATATATATTATTCTGAGCCATATTTATTTTACTCTGCTTTATCTTTGTAGTATATCCCACAACCTTGGAAAATCTGATCTCTTTGATTACTCTGATTCATCTAACATAACTGCTAAATTCATTGTTGTTACCATAGTTGTCAAATTATTATCATTGAAATAAAGAACAACAGTCTTAATTATATATGAATTATAAGACATTCATCTATATCTTCAATTTATGGAAATTCTTACTGAATGAATCTCCTAATGGCAAGAAATACAAATCATCATCAGCATCAATTCCCATATAAGACAATCCTCCATACACAATCAACTCATCATTTTCCTCGTGATAACACAAAGAGGAAGCAATCCTTGGAAGTCTTATTTGTTCATTGTTGATCTTTTTCTCCACATAAATATACCACTTCTTAGTTTTAAGGTCAAAGCTGTACAAAGTGTCTAATAATTGAGCTCCATCAGTACCACCATAGATAAATACTCTATCCCCTGCAATCTCAGTAGCATGTGTGCAAAGTTTTACAGGCATATTGCACAAGAATTTCCACTCAAGAGTCTCCAAATCTAATGCAAGAACTTCAGAGCTCATTTCATCTACATATCTGCCACCAAAGACGATCAAATAGCTTGAGGGCTTTTTCTCATCCTTAGGCTTTTCAGGTTCAGATTTCTCATCGATCTTAGTTTCTTCCTGGGAATTTGTGGTAGTGGTGGTTTTTTCTGGCTGAGTCTCTTCTTCAGTCTCAGGAGTCTGGGTAACAATTCCTGTTCCGAAGTTCAAATCTATAGTCTTTTCTTTCTTCTGTTCAGTCTTATTCTCGATTTTAACATCAGGGAAATCCAAAACTCCGTGATAAATAATAGCAGTATGCATTTCTCTGGCAACTGGAGTGAAGCTTCCTTTGATCTGAGGCTTCTCCCAGGCTCTCTTTTCAATATCGAAGAAGTATACATCCCCCAGTGGGCCATTCTCATCGGCACCACCATACATAACTATTCTATTTTTCTTGGAGTCATAGTTAACAGTGCAGGAATTTCTGTTTGAGGGCTGGTTAGGTTCCTTCTTAGATCCCTTTCCTATTATTGTCTCCCATTCATTGGTACTTATCTTATAAAGGTATGCATCTCCATAAGATTCTTTCATGTACTCCTGTCCACCATAGACAAAGAGGTAATCCCCACACTTAGTAGCAGCTTGTCCAGTCCTTGGGGTATAAGAGATAGCCCCTTTGTGATTAACTTGTTCCCAAATCGGTTTATGGGAACTCTTGTCATATGATAGTGCCCATATATCATTATAAGCTCCCTGCTGGCTTCCGCCTCCTGGGACGTTATTTAATATGAGAGATCAGTTACCAAAAACATAGACTTTCTTTTCGTGGTAGAAAATGGAAGCTCCACCTCTCTGAGCTGGTCTAGGCTGATTTTTCTTGTATTCAGCTTTTATCATTCTATTTGAATTAAAATTACATTCTGTAACTGAGCCAGGATTCTTGTACTGAATAGGAACAAAGGACAGTAGGGTCCGATTTAATGCTGTCTTTCAAAGGCTTCAGCTGATCTCTGCAGTTAATTGACCAGGAAGCTCTAGAGAGCAAGAGTAACTTGACTTAAGAGATAAAGAGTGTGTTTGTGCAATTCCGATATTTAGATAAATTTATTTAACTCCTAGTTGTTTGTAATGCGCAAAAGCTTTGTAGGCCTCACACAAGGCCAGCCGAATGGCCCACGATCTAGGAGTGGCCAAGTTCCAACACCTAATGACCTATTTGAAGACTTTGAGGCAACTGAGATTCTTCAAAGGGAGATTGATCGATCCGCAAGAAGACGAAGTAGGGAATATATAGGGATATTTACAGACAATCCATCTTTTGAGCCTAAGATTACAGTTCGGGACTCGTCTAGGTTTTCTATTACGGCCAATGATCCCTTAAGGGCTGTAAATAGGGATTCTGTGAAGGGAAAACCTACTTCATCTCCATATAAGATTTCTGTTATGAAAAATAGAACACCTGAGAGATTGAGCAGAGAACGTGGTTCTGAGATGACATCGCCCAGCCCATACCTAAAAACCTCTCCCATGAAATCTCATGGCATGAGTACTTCAGGACCAGTAATGACAAGTCCATGTATTGGACGAAACGCGCTTACTACTGAGGGCGAAGGATACTCTAATCATCCTATAATACAGTTAACTTCTTCTCAGACTTACAATTCAAGGTCCATTCCTACCGAAGAAGGCGAAGAACTACACATCAGGAGACCTCAGAACGTCAAGAATCTTTACGAAGGACAGCACAGCAGCACTACTCTCAAAGGATCTCAGACCCTCCCCAGCGAAAGAAGAGCATCCAATCAGTTTGATGATAGATGTACCTTTGCAGGCACCACTCCTGACGTTAATTCAATTCTCCAAGACTTGATTGCTTTTAATAATAAACTCCCTCCAGGGAGAAGATTGGAAAAGGTCAGTCGATCGCCTAGCCCTTATGAAAGATTCAGTTTCAGTGCAAAAGAGACACAGGTCTCTGAATTTAGGGTCAATGCCCCAATGAATTCTGCCAGAACCTCCCAAATATATACACAAAGGACTCTGACAGAGTCCAGTGTATATCCAGCAAGCATGACCCAAAGTACGCCGAGAACACACCTGAACACTGAGTCAGGTAATCAGACATTTAATAAAAAGAAGAAAAGATTCGATAAAATTCAGCCTCCAAAAGTTAATATGGAGGTCCATAATAAAAATAATGGAGATGACTCTGTAGAGCTTACAAAGGAAGATTTACGTGCAGAAAGAAGATTCTCATCCAGCCGTATCTTTGGACGACCTTCTCGAAGATCAAGTGTTGAAACTTTGGAGCCAGAGCCCGAACAATACGACATAAAGGGTCAGTTCTTAGTCATGAATAAACAACTAAAGTCCACTTGGGACAAAGAAAATGGAAGTTTGACCGAACGGCCCGGTTATAATCAAAAGCACTATAAAATTAGGGGAAGACCGCCACTTCATTCCTCTAATCACAAACAGAGTAATATAGGGAATTTATTGGATGTGTCTCAATTAGAGTTGGAAGATGAAACAGATAGGAAAGGGAGTCTTCCTGGGTGTATCCAGAATTCTCTGTCTAAACCTCATATGCCCAAGACTGGAAAATCCAAATTCTAGCTCTTTTTCTCTATCGAGTTTCAATTATGTTGTTATGTGTTTAAATTTTATTTTTGTTTAAAGTATGGCAACTTATACTAATCTTTTTCGCAACATCCAAACAAGCATTGCCTCATACCAAGATATAGGAACCATCTACACCAAATTAGAAAACCAAGGCCACCTTTACAAACTCTCCGAACTTGTCGCCGAGATTTTCGAGGAAGAGCATCAATTTACAATAAATGGTACAAAAAGTCTTACCTACTAATTCCAAGAACTCAAGAAATTTAGCAAAGAAGCCAAAGCAGACCCCAATCGATTTTTGATGGAGCAATATGAATTAAATTCCGGTATTTTTAGAAGAAATCTCTGTGCAATTGCCATGAATATTGGTAAAAGAAATAATGGCATCGTCTGACATTGTAGTGGAGGAAACAGGAAGGTTCTTCTTGGACAAGGTATAACAAAAAATAAATGTTCACATCTCAGTTCAAAAACTCGATGAGTACTCAAGATGGACATGCTAACCCTGTCATAGAAGAGGACAGTGACAGGCCAATTGACGGAAGGGCAATAGCTATAGATAAGTTCAACATTCGTATCCCCAGTTATTATTTTATGAACTGCTAGCTACTGATCTACCAGAAATTAGAGAAGAGACTGAAAATGATAGAGCCAGTATGAATGGATCCATCCAAAGACCAATTGATGATCTATTGAGAGACTCCCCAGAACAGAACCGACACCCATCGGGAAGCAAGAGACAGACTCCAGAGCAATTTAATCCTCACAAATCGTTCGAACAGAGTAATAATATTAGATTGGATTTTTAATTATACCATAGACTATTCGAGCTTAGGGGCCCGTATAAACTCAGCCCCTAACTTCCATAGCAATCAGAATCCTAGATATGATAACTATGCAAGTGGACCAAACGAAATCAGGATAAGCACTGAACATACAAGAACTAAAACTCAAGCAGAAAGATCAAGATATCAACAAGAACCTAGGGAGTGGGAGGATCATGATCATAGGAACAATGAAGAAGATCAATTCTATTTCCAAAGTGTACCTAACTCTCATGAAAATTCTGCAAATAAGGAAAGTGCTAGAAATGTCTTAGGAAAAGTTGCTAGTACAACCGAGTTTGATCCCAGGAAGTCCAAGAGCTCACAGAGGTCATTATCAGGAGACTCCTATTCAAAGCTGAATGCTATGAAGAAAGGAAACCTTCAAAAAGGGATAACTCATTTGAAAGAAGAGAAAAGTACTAAACCATTTTCTCCAGGAAGATCTACTGGAAAAATGACACCTAGTAGTTCAATAACGAGATTCTCAGCAGCAGGGTTCGCTTCTGCTCAGCCAGACCCTACTCTGTTGGATGTAAGAATTAATTTTCTTAATTTATTCTCTAGAGTGAATTTTCTTATACTAAAGGTCCTCCTTTCTCAAAGTCGCAAAGAAAATTACATGATATTCCCGATGTCCCAGGCCCAGGATACTATAAGCCTGAAGAGAGTATTCAAAAGGTGAAGGCTAAGTCTCCAACTTCGGTAATTGGAAAATCTCCAAAGGTCTCCATATTCGAGAAGATACATTCGGACTCCCCAGGACACATCTACTACCCCACTCACCACTTTATCACCAAGTGAAGTTCGCAATTTTGTTTCTTAACGCTGTCAATTTTGGATTTTTGTATTTATTCCTCATTTAGATACTCTTGTAAATAAATTTATTCAAATGCTTTCCAGCTTCGAAAAAAGTCTTCTCGTGACCCTCGTCCTTGTGAGGCTTGGGATCTGGGCTTTCTCTTACCTTTCAGATGAGCTAATCGATGATCATGATTACTCATCTCATATCCTGCTCATGGACAAAGACCAAAAGGAGATGACCATGGTATCAAAGTTATTCAAATGCTTTGTGAGATGGGATGCACTATTCTATATCGGTATTGCAGAAAACGATTATGAGTATCTGAAGAACCACGCCTTCTTCCCATTCTATTCGAAAGTTGTGAGAGATTTGGCTGATACTTTGGTCAGACCTCTTCATATCTTTAGCCACTTAGATGCGCTGATCGTAACAGGAATTGCATTGAATTTTGTTGCTTCTCTGCTTTGTGTCATAATTTTCTACAGGTAATTGCTCTGTGTTCTCCTCATAATAAGTTAGATTGAGTCAGGTCTATTTAAAAGACGAACAATTAGCCAGAAAGACAGCATTATTGTATATTCTCTCCCCTGCCTCGATATTCTTCTCAGCATTTTACACTGAGACCTTCTTTTGCTTATTCACATTATTAGGATATTATCTCTTATACAAAGGTGATTCCCTCTCATACAAGAATATTATTTTATCCAGTCTGGCATTTGCAATTTCAGGATTCATTCGCTCAAATGGGTTCTTCTATCTTGCAATTGTGGGATATCAACTATTACACAAATGGCTCAAATTGTTAAACGACGATTCTCAAAGCTTCAAGACAAAGCTCTTCAAGACCAATCTAATATTTGCTGTAGGAGGGTTCATCGTGATCATAATGGTCCTTCCCTACTTCTTAGTCATGAAGAAGCCATACGAAACTTATTGTATATTCTTGAAAGAGAATGAACTTATCTCAAAGCCAAGTTTCTGCCAGAATAAGTTGCCTAATCCCTATTCATATATTCAAGATAAATTTTGGGATGTTGGTTTCCTAACCTCCTGGGTACCAAGGAAGGCATTCTTTGTGATTTGGGGCTTACCTATGCTCATTCTTATGCTCATTATTCTTGTTAAGTATTTGTCTAAGAATTTCAAGAATACAGTCCTCTTAGGGATTCCTAGAGTTTTGGGGTATGGAAGTTCAGAGATTGAAAAGGATGCCTTTTATATGAGCAAGAATATACCGACTATTATCTTTACAGGAGTAATGTTTATTGTGAATGCCTTCTTTGCTCATGTCAATGTCTCTTCTAGAATTAATTCGGCTAATCCTATAATATACTGGTATGCGGCCTATGCTATGTCGAGGGTGAGAGATGATTCAAAGCAGAGTGAAGAAAATAATTTTTCATGGAAAAATCATTGGATTTTATATTATTTCATATTTTATGTAGTTGTAGGCTGCACAGTCTTCACTAACTTCTATCTTTTTGTATAGGTCGTAATCCTCTTGCTTTGATAGAAACGCTTACAGGCTAAAGAAATAAATTTTATCTGAAACTTGAAATAACACTTGATGCAACAAGTAGGAGATATTCCCTCAAATCCCTTAACGCTAAGAAAAGAGTCAGGCTCCCTGAAGTATTCTTTTTCTTATATTCTTTCACAATAAAGTGAACTCAGAGTTATTAAGCCAGAATCCAACAGAATAAAGCTTCCTCCCATGAAGAATTCAGCCTCAGCCAAGTACTATCACTCTCTGCTGTACTTAATTTTAGGCAAATAAGACTTGCATATACTGTGAATACATCAACTATAACAAACCCATTTGAAATGGAAGAAAATGTGGTTAAAAAGGATAATGTGGAAGAGCTCAACAAGTATCATTAAGAATTCTGTGAATAATTCCCAGACTTAAAAAGTTTGCTGGTGGCCCAAAAAGCAATCACCCTTACCTTGCTTCAACTCCCCACATCCAGCCAATCTTTGCTTATAAAGCACAAAATAATGAAACTACTGGACCTATCAGAAGGAGGAGAGGGCTTCCCAAGACCCAGTTTAAGATTCCTAAAAGTAATACAAACATAGAGAGACTTGAACAAGTTATTGTGGAGTATATTGAGAAAAACAAGACACTCAAAAGCTCTAATGATGACTTATTACTGCGTCCTCAGAATAAAATACAGGCCTCATTAAGTTCTCTCAAAGTTATCAATAGAATCTTGCCAAATAAGTAACCTTTAAGGATCCATGTTCTGAATAAATAGGAATATTGTGTATAGAAGATTTGGGTATGATGAAGATAATCTTGATAAAAATCATCTGACCCTTGAGAAGATTATGGTATGTTTTTGGGAATCGTTGTTTAAATGTTGTAGTTGGAGAGAATGGAGAAGCTAAAGAAGCGTCGTGAGCAACAGAAACTCATAAAAGAGAAGGAAAGAAAAAATGTTGAGGGATCAATTATATCAAACAAAGTCGAAAATTAAGATTATAGTGAATTTCTTTCTTGAAATACATTACAATTGAGTGCATTACAACAATACATACTTCTTTGTATTATTTTTCTTTTAATACACACTCTCATATTGGGCAAGCATAGCTATTCTATTAAGAGTTCCTTCGGCATTAATTCTGGCATCTCTAAGCTCAGTATTGGACCAAGGTAGCTTACACTTGGCATTCTTGGTAATATAGTCCTTAAGGGTTTGAGCAACAAACTCATTTTGAGCTGTTTCGCTCATGCCAGCGCTCTTGTTAGCAGCTTGCAAGGCAACAGCTTGGAGTTTTTCAAGCATTTTCCCAATCTTCTTGGGTCTAGACTTCAAGGCTTCTTGCATGAAGACCTCATCCATGTAGTACTTTGTAGCAGCTCTGAATCTTGCTGAGCCGAGGATCAGCTCAACATAGGTAGTATTAAGAGATTTTAGCCCTGGGTTTTGGGCTGAGTTAATTTGGGCAGTGGTTTTGCCCGCATTAATTCTTCTATTAGGATGATAGAAATTGGAGATATCGAGGCCACTTTGTTTAGCGGTCTCTCCCCAATAAAAATCATAGTAGGCAGATCTCTCGAGCTGCTTACGCCTAATTTTCTTCTTGGATTGGATGATGTCTTCAAAGAACTTCTGCTCAGTGTATTTAAGAACTCCTTTGAAGAAAAACTTTTGTTTCTCTTCCTCTCTCTTTTTCTTTTTCTTGCTGTCTTGGTTTAATTTCTTCTTGTCCATTATGGCTTCGATGATGCTTCTTTCAATGAGAGTAAGGGATTCCAAGTCAGACTCTGTTGGCTTGATACCTTCAAGCACCTGCGTTATAGCATATCTGAGTCTGCCATTTTCAGCAGATATAATTTTTTTGATTAAACTGTATGAATCTGTGACTTGACTAAAGAAATCTTGAAAGAATTCTTGAATATTTTCGGGTTCTTCCGTGCTTTCAGCTTCTTTTGAACTGTAGTCGAAGTCCTGTTGGGCGGTTGTTTCACCCATAGGACTAGAAAGCTGAGGAGAATGTGCGAATGAAGTTGCCTCCGTGGTATGATCGGCTTCGCAATTCTCGTCAGCAGGATTCATGAATTTGTTGCAATCGGCTTCAAAATTAGCATCGCTGGGAAGCTGGAAGATCCAACTGGTCTCTCGTTTTTGGAACTTTAAGGTTGGAAAATCTTCAAAATTAAACTTCTCAAGGATCTCATCTAATGGATTGAGGAGATCCTTATCAGGTTCTTCACTGATCGCGGGTTGCAGGAACAAATTTGGAAGGTCTGTGTCGAATGTGAAGTTGAACATTTAGGTTGTTATCGATTTTTGTTGTTTTTGAATAATTTATTAATTATAAGCCATTTGAGCTTTTAAATCGAACAGCACCCGATGATAGCTAAAAGGGAATTTTTCAAAATAAAGGTTGTCTTGGTACTAGGCTATAACGGTCTCGGCTTCCATGGTATGCAGAAGTACCTTTCTTCTTACCTAATCGTTAACAATTTCTTCTAGAAATGAAGGAGTTAAGACGATTGAAGAAACAGTCGAGAAGGCTTTATATGAGTCAGGCTTGATTTCTGAACATAATTACAGTATCTAAATTATATACAGATCTTATCCTCTAGAGGATCTTAAGAAGATTAAATGGCAGAGAGCTGCTAGAACCGACAAGGGAGTCCATGCCGTCGCTAACTTCGTCAATTGCAAATTGTCCATCACCTCCAAGTTCATTGAAGGAGCTGAAGAAGCCACCAACGCACAGGCTCAAGAAGGGGAGAAAGCCGTGTCAAAAGACAAGGATAAAGGCAGAGTGGACTGGAAGAAGGTGCTGAACGTCATAAATTCAAATTTGCCAAATGATATCAGGATCCACTGTATAAAAATTAAGCTTTCTGATAACTTCTTATAGGCATCAAGAAAATTACAAAGTCTTTCGATGTTAAGGCCAGTGCTAGAAGCAGAATATATGAATATATGGCTCCTTTTAGCATTTTTATTAAAGATCCAACTAACATTACTCCAGAAACCGAAGAAAAGTCACTCCTTAGAATCAAAGGACTTTGTGAGAAATTCATTGGTACTCACAATTTCCACAACTACACAAAGTCTATGAAGGCCACCGACCCTAGGGCCAATAGATATATCATGAGAATGGATTGCGGTCTAGTCGATCAACAAGAAAGAGGAAAATATATCAAATTTGTCATCCAAGGACAGAGCTTTATCTATCACCAAATCAGAAAAATGATTGGTATTATGATCCAAATTGTCCATCAGGACCTCCCTGACCAATTCCTCAGCAATTCATTCTACAACAACGCAGTCCAAATCTGGCTTGCCCCTCCCCATGGTCTTCTTTTAGACAGAGTTACTTTCGATGGATATAACAAAAAGAAGGACATCCCTGAACCCCTAGATTTCACTGAGGAAGAGGTATTGACCCAAACTTCTCTTTATTGAGTACTAGAATAAAATGCTTCAAGAGTTCAAGGAAAGAGTCATATATCCAACTATCTTAGAAGCTGAAGATAAAGACAAAGCGTAAGAAGGTTTTACGAAAAAATAAAATATTAGTTTTACTTCCTGGCTAACTAAGATGAAGGAAACCCCTTCTGATACTAGGTTGGATTTGGAAGAGAGCTCTGAAGGCGATATGGATGATGAGGACAACCCAAAGAAGGGTAAAGGCAAAGGGAAAGGAAAAGGAAAAGGCAAAGACAGTGATGATGATGACTAAAGAGAGAGAGTTTCAGAATATGTAATTGTCCATAGTGTTGCATAAATAAAATATAACTTGTATTTTTTAATATTATCTGATAAATGAGTCAGTTCGCCTACGATCCCAATCCTGCTAAGACTATCGATTATAGAACCACTAAGATCGACGAGGAGAAACTCCACATTTGGAGCAAAGATAACTTCTATAGAACTTCCTATATTTCTGCGTACACAAATGTAAATTTAGAGTCATAATGTCTTACCCACCCAGAAACCTCAAGAACCCAAGAATCAAGTTATTCCAGGATATGCTGGTTTTGTTCCCGGTCTCAAGTCAAGAGCCGAGTTCGGGAGAAATTTTGCCCAAATTGGCAAGGACAGTTTCAGCAGACCAGACCTTGGCCAAAACAAATTCGGCTTAAGTTCCACTGGGTACCCATAGCCTAAGCATTCCTAACAGTATAGTTTCAATCTTAACCCTAAGCTCCTCGCCGATGACACCTTGACCGCTATGACACACAAATTCGGTGCATCCACTATGCAAAAGACCCATCCTTCCTTGGCTGTATGCATAATTAATCATTTCTCTAATCCTATAGCCTACTGAGTACATCTCTCACACCCACAAAATCTTCAGCGACCCTGCCAAGAAGATCCCTCCCACCTACAGACCATCAAGTGTTGATTGTGTTGCCACCAAGCCCTTCACTAAGAAGAGTGGATATTCCACTAATAGTGTTACCTTTGATGGAAAGGGCTTACTTCCTAAAGAAGAAAGCAGCCGTAAGGAAGGAAATAATTTTCTTTATGTTTTTTAGTTCCCAGACAAACCACTGAATATAGAACCAGATTCAATACTGAGAAGCCTATTCACATTAACCATACTATCCACCAAGCTAGAAGCCTGCATCCTTTCACAAATACTTTCAATGTTAACAAGTAAGATAGCTTAGTAAATTGGCTTAGTAAATGGCTTGCGTGTTGCTTTTTCGTAATAATCTTTGTTACAGTGCAAGATTTTTGTGTTTTCGTATGAAAGGTTAGCGAAAAATATCCACTATAAAATATCATACATATCAAACCAATCTTTTCCCTTCACAATTAATTATACACAAATCATTTATTTTTCCTCCTCAATATCCTCATAACCATCCTCTTCAATTGCCATTTGTCTCTTCTTTGCCTGCTTAGCCTCCTTCTTAGCTAGCTTTATTGCCAACTTCTTCTCCTCTCTTCTTCTCTTTTTATCTTTCATGATTGGCTTATCCGTGGTCAGTTGTAGCGGAGGTTTATTGGCCTTTTTAGTAAATATCTTTGCTTTTCTATGAGATTAGACATGCAGAAAGAGGATAAGAGTACTGTCTTTTATGGTATTGGATGTTTCTTCTATTGAAGCCGGTTTGCTTTCCCATTGAATAAAATTAACACTCGTAGATTTTATTGAACAGATACCGAAGATGATATATAACAAGCTCTAATTTCTCATATTAATTACTATCATACAAATTAATCATCCATATCAACAGCTTCTTCAGGCTTGCCCACTCTCTTGGTTGGTTTCAAGAATTCCATAAACTCCTCAATAGTCAAAGGAGGATATTGGATCACCTCCAAATTCTTTTTAACATGTCTGGAGGTCTTTTGTCCAATCAAAGTGCCTAGAGAATTAGTCAATTAATATCGTAAAATTTACAGGTAAGGGCCTCAGCAGGTAGGGATCTGGCAAATTGAATATGCTTGGCGCCAAGGTTGGCACACTTGAATATATTTGTATCAAGAGGAACTTGTATCATAGTTCCTTGAGCTAAAGGTGAGGAGGTCATTACGTTGATTCTGGCTCTTCTGCAAACTTGGAAAACATTTTCTGTGTAAATCTTTCCATTGTCGTTATATTGTTGCCATTTTTCAGCGAATGCCTCAGGCATAGCCAGGTTCACTGGAAGCTGAATATATTTGAAATTATGGTTCTGTCCTCCAACTTTCTTAGCCAATTCAACGACTTCTTGGATCTTTAAGTATATATTTTGTTCTTCGGGCTTGGCTCTGAAGCAGATCCAAGTGGCCAAACCGTAAGACTTGATCTTATTCTGTTGGACTTTCTTCTCGCAGAACTCAAAGGCTTTCTATTTCATTAGAGAAAGTATCTATTCCTTCTTACAGCTAATTTATCCATGAATTTGTCATGTCCGATCAAAGGCATCTGACCTTCAGCAGCATTATGCAAGTAATACAGGTCAAGTGTCTCAATTCCGATGTTAGTAAGACTGGTTTCGAGTTGATCTTCAAGGAAGGCTGGGTGCATGCAGTGGCAGCCTCCAACAACATCCTCAGGAGTAATCTATAATAAGGCTCAGAAATAGAATTAATATACTTTGTTTTCTTTGACGAGTCTGTCTATGAGGAATTGAGAGGAAATTCCCTTATCGGCATCTTCCTAGAAGATAAGGAAAAAAAAATGTAATTTATACAGGGATATATCCGTTCTTTGAGCAGATGAATAGTTCGTCTCTTTGATATCCCTTTTCTAACAAGAATCTGAGGGCAGCTCCAACGACTCTCTCAGATTTCTGGTAACGATAGTTAATAGCCGTGTCAATGACATTAACACCTCCTGAAATAACACTCTCGACAATGGCATTGAACATCTATTATTACTCTTCCATATTCTAAACAATTACCTTTAAATCATCAAACTCATCTGGAGCTCCGACATAAGTTCCAATTCCAACACTTGAAAGACTCAATTCATCTTTATATGGCTTTCTGAAGTGTCTTTCTCCCACTAAAAGTCTTATCATTTCGCTTAATTACTATACCAATATCACTTCTCAGAGAATAGTACTTTGTTCCCTTGGTACTAGCAAATCCTGGGATTCTCTTTTGATAACCAGGGAGATATAATCTCTTAAAGTCTTCTTTTTGATAAGTATCGTAAAGATCGTCAGTTGGCTCGATAGCTAAAGATTCAACACCAGATTTCTCCTTCGTGGCAAAGGACTTAGCGATCCCTGAGACGCTGTCTAAGGACTTTATTCTTTGGAGTTTGTTAAGAATCTTTAACATTTTTCTATTTTTGAAATAAATTTAATTGAGGATGTGCTTCCTGCTAATAACAGTCCTATCATAGATAAATACTGAGATCATTGTTTTTGTTCAAACTAATGCTTGTCCCTTAGTTTGTTACATAAGACACTAATAACTTAGTAAATCTAAAAGATGAAAAAAATTAACAGTCAACCTTTTTTTCTCAATAAGTTTGTTGAATGTATCATCTGTAAATAATAACAGAGGATAGATTCTCCTTGACTTACTGTTTTACATTGTAGAGAGCAGGCTTCGAATTTTGAAGAACTAACGAGAAATGCAATTTTTTAGTCAGACTTTGTACATTCCATTGTAACAAAATCCAGAGAAATATCAGGAAATTTTTATCAATATTGACAGAGTCTGCTATACAAACTGGAAATTAATCTTTGGTAAGAACCCAAGAAGACATAAACTAATGCAAGGAATTAGAAGGAAAAACTTTTGTAGTGTGTAAATAACTCTGATAATATTACTTCATTATTCAACTACATTTAATTAAGTACAAGATTATATATGTAATATGCTTTTTAACTTATTTTGATGGAAAATAAAGAAATCTTAATAATTACAAAATGCTCTAAAAGTCTTAAGACCTCTGTAGAAAGAAAGACCAGCATTTTTGAAGAGATATGATTTTACTGCTTAAATAGTTGAATCTTCCTCTACTCTTCACGACCCAGGTACTTGTTTCCATGAACTTCAAACCTCAATGCATTCAGTTCTTAAAATTATGGAGAAGCCATACGTCTCCTTTCTCGCAAAAGATTCTTTGGAGTACCATGTTTTGGCGTAGCGCTCCATCTTTTAAGTTCTGAGGGTGGACGCAAGGTGTATTTGCTTGAATCGAGTGTACTTTCTCCTATTATCGAATAATTTTTACAATCAGGGAATAGTGTTAGGGTTGAAGTATTCTGACTTATGTTGGCAGTGCTCTGGGATCTAGATTTTAGATTCCTTATACTCTTCTCAACATTTTTTCTTGATGTTCCCTTGAAAGTAAACCCACCTGTAGTAGATTTTGGACTCATTTGTCTTGACTTTGATTTGGCAGGAGTTTTTGGATTCATCGTGGGATATTGCGCGATCAGCTCTTTCAATTCCTGATTTGACATGGTTTTTGCCTGCGGGCTGGACTCAGCCCTCAGCATAGCAATTTTATGGCGGAGTCGGTATTTAGGATCCAGGAGTCTAATTTGCAGATAATCTGCAAGATCACCCTGGCCATTTTCCATAGCATAAATAGAACGGTTCGGACTTCTTTCAGGGGTATTTGCACAAGACTGAGCCTTTTTCTCTTTGGCATATCTTTTCTGGACTTCTGCATAGGTCTTGCCTAAGCCCAGCCTGAAATTTTCAATTTTGTTGGTAAATTGATACTTCTCTTTGTTAAGGACCTGATCAACAAAGGTGTACTTCTCTTTCATGGTGTTCAGATAGGTTGTGAACGTCTCATTAAGTTCTTGCACTTTCCTAAAGGAGCTCTCCATAACCCTTGAGTTATCAACACTAGAGATTCTGGAATGGTGGATTTGTTTCCTTAATACGTCTATTTCTCCTACAAATCTCTTGGACCTGGAGGTGGTCTCAGGATTTTCCTTTCGCTGCATTGGGGTATCAGCATGGATGGGGGAATCAGCATCAGATCGTTTGGATGATGTATGCTTTAGGATTAGAAGTTCACTTACTGAATGATTAGTTGGGCTTTTAGAATAGGCAATAGGGCTAACAAGGCCTTTCTCAAAAAAATGCCCTTCAAGCACTGAGTCTCTTCTTTTCATGATTGGGGTGAAACAAATCGAGGAAGATCTTCGCACAGTCAGATTGGGTGTCTCGACATGAGAGGGAGTCCGATCGAACTTTGTATTTGAAGGGGTCCTGTCAAATTTCAATAAGTCAAGAGGGGAGGAGTTTTGAGGGGTCTGCAAAAGATATTCGAAGTCATTTAGAGGTTTGATAGCCTTAATTGGTGTCATTTTTTCTGGAGCTGAGGGTAATTTTATTGTGATTTTTTGAGATTTTTTAACTGTGGGAGTGGGAGTTGGAGTAGGTGTTTCTGAGCCCTGGACATAGTGGTTAAGGGAGCTTTTCTTCTCAGGAAGGATGATAACTGGTTTTGATTTGACTAGTTGGGCCACATCAGATTCAATTCCCTTTGTTTGGAGTCTGGATTTCAGAAGATTATGGTTCTTATTCTGGTATTGCAAGTAAATTTTCTTGAGATCGTAGAAGACCTCGTGTGGACATCTCATGAACATTTTGCTCTTATTGAAAACCAGAAATGTACAATTCTTGCTTACAGTCTTCAAGGTCAATTCATATTCAGAATGCTCATTGAAAAGAATTTCCAGGCCAAAGAACGACCCAGAACTTATATTGCACAATATGAACTCTTCCCTTGAAGTCTTAGAGAGTCCATATAGATTCTTAATGGCACTGGAAGCGAACTTGACATTTGAATTATCATAAGTGACTTCCTTGAGTAGCTCACATTCCCCTTCGTAAAGAAGAAAAATCTCATCACCTTGCTTGCCTTGCTGGGCCAACTTCTGACCTCTTTCGAAATCCTTGACTTCCATAATATGCAAAAGTGCCTCAAGTAAATTAGTTTCCTCGCAGATATTGAAACAATTTATCAAGAATTGTTCAAATTGTTTCTTCGTCTTATCGAATTTCTCCTTGATCTCCTCATAGTCCTTTTGCTCGAAGTACAAGAGCTCGGCCTCATCCATAGCCACAATTGTGGCTTTTCTTCTTCGCCCCATTGGAGCTCTTTCTCCAAAGAATCCTTCTTCAGTAATTTGATCTTTTACGACTCCATACTCAGTCAATGTCAATTCGACTGAACTCTTGTTTGCAGGTGTGCTACCTCCACTTCGGGTTCCAAAAGAGAAGAGAGAAGAGTTTCTCTTATCTGGGGAGTTCATCATTGAGATAAGACTCTGCACAGACTTCCTAAAGAGCCCAATTTTGACTGAGGAATTAGATGGGCTAGGGATAGTTAGTTCCTTGTTATGATTTTTAGGGCTTTCTGTGCCTGTATGCTTTTGACTTTCTTCTTTTATCACTTGGTTCAGTATTTCTATTTGTGAGTGTTTTTTAACAGGACTGGAAGCACCAGGCCCGAGATCGTTCTTTGAATATTCCCTGATCAGCTGTATCGGCTTAGGCTTATGATCTATTACAATACTGTCCTGTTGTTGAAACTGAGTTGGATGACGAGCATCCTTGTCACGTGGAGATTTGCTATTCCTGCCACTGGAAGACTTTGGGCTCTTCTGAGGCTCGTCTCCTGCATTAAGAGCTGCACTTTCTTCTAAGAAATCGGCATTCTTTACTAGGACACTGAGAGTTCCAGTCATAACAAGATACACTCGGCCATCTGAAACCTCTCCTTGTTTCATTATAACTTGGCCTGCAAAGCACTTTTTATATTTTATTCTCTTGCACAGATTGATAAAAGGCTCTATCTCGTCATAGTCTTCATTGCCTTTGAGATATTGTCTAAAAAATTTGTTGTTCCTGATGTGTAAGAATATTACATAGGCCTCGTCTTCTGTTATGAAATCTGAGTTTGCCAGGTATCTAACTTGCTCCTTTGGGTTCTTTGAGGACCCTATGACCAAATTTCCTAATGTTTCTTGTTTTTCTAGAGGATGCGGCTTCTTGTTAGAGCGAGATTTGCTTGTTGGGAGCGATTTGTTGTTCAACTTTAAGTATTGAGAGAATATATTCGCAACCTTTGACGGTTTGTCCATGAATATGGTTTGCAGTGTAGTAGATAAATTTATTCAATACCTTTTTGTACTTTTTATTAAAAGCGTTATTTCCTTTCTAAGCTATCCTCTCTGCAAAGACTATGAAATTAGATTCTAGTACCTTCGCTTTGCTCTAGGAGAATCGCTAGTGAGAATTCGTTGAAAATCCAAATTATTGGGGAGGAATTGCTAAATTTAGGAATTTAGTGAGCAGTCATGAACATTGAGTTTAAATCTATATGCAGAAACCAGCAGACCTGCATAGAAATCATAGTTTGAGAGTATTTTTAAAATAAACTGAAAAGTTTGGTATTGTACTCGCTAGTGTAAAGTCTAATTTACAGATATCCCTGTTTAATATAAATTTGTATATATTGAAGTTCAACAATGTCAGGGATAAATGTTGCAATTTTAGCTCTAATGACACTGTTGGTCATCTATGGAGCTGTTATCAGCTTCAAGAGCTCTAACAGTTTCCCTGGTTTCCGCTCAGTTTCCCATTCTGAAGTCGAACTCTTCAATTTATGGCAACAATGGAAGATAACATTCAAAAAGTCTTATCCTTCTCAGGAAGAGGAACAATTTCGCTTCCAAATTTTCCTGAACAACACTCAGCTCATTTCTGCCTGGAATTCCCTTCCAAACCAAACTGCATTACTCGGTCTAAATCAATTTGCTGATTGGACACAAAAGGAGTATGCTGAGTATTCCTCAGACACCTTCGTACCTAGCAAGCCCACAAAACCTCCCAAGTATCTGAATGTTTCTAATCCCCTTCCAACCACAGTCAATTGGACTGCTGCTGGAGCTGTTACTCCTGTTGCTAATCAAGGATTATGTTCTTCTTGTTGGGCCTTCTCAGTCATTGGCTCTGTTGAGAGCTTGTACTACATTGAGAATGAAGCATTGTATGCTTTTTCAACTCAACAGCTCATTGATTGCTCATTAAGTTATGGGAATAATGGCTGCAAATCTGGACAACTAGGCAATGCATTCCAATATGTTATTCATAATGGAGTAGAGACCGATAAGATTTACCCCTATACAGGCAAACAACAGGTCTGCCAATTTGACGAAACCGAAGTCATCTACACTCCAGATGGATATCAAAATGTTCCTCCCTATGACTGGTACCAACTTATGGCAGCTGTTTCTCTTCAGCCCGTGGCAATAGTAGTTGAGGCTGATCAAGTCGTCTTCCAGTTCTATCGTAGTGGAATTATTAGCAATGGCTGTGGCCAAGCTGTTAACCATGGGCTTTTGCTTGTTGGATATGGTTATGATGATAACCTGAAAATGGCCTATTGGACAGCCAAGAACTTCTATGGAACGACTTGGGGAGAACAAGGATATGTGAGAATACAAAGAAGTGGTACTACTAATGTTTGTGGAGTGCTAACTGCACCCGCTTACCCTTACTCTCATTAGATAATGTACTCAGGTTTTAATCATTATTCTGTATTTTTATCTATAAAGGCGGATTTAACTACTCTTTATGAATAGCGAATATGCCTCGTTATCAAATATTTCTTACAAAATAATTCAACAGATCATACTATTTTCAAATCATTAAATCTCTTGAGCTAAGAATTTTTCCGAAACCTGGGTAAGTTTGATTGCTTTCACTCCATGAGAAGGAATGCTAGCACTAAAGCTATTAGTGAATTTTCCTAAGTCTTGGTGAGCATACAAATCTCTGACATTGTATGTTCCACTAAGCTTGAAGAGACTAAAGTTAGCTGTAACAGTCTTAGTTGTTGAGTCTTTATTCCAAAGAAGAGCAGCATATCCATCAACAACTGGACATCCCCAGATTTCGGTGTGATTGTCACTGGAAGCATACAATCTGGTGGCTGGAATTCCAAGAGGATCTTGGTTTACAGCAATAATCTCCTTGTTTCCAATAATAGAAAGAGTCTCATTGGTGACCTTTCTGAGGTCGTTACCGAGGAGAAGATTGCTCTTGACAAAGGCCCAGAGAGCAAAGTGAGCTTGTTCCTCAACAAAGGTCAAACCACCATTTCCGACCTCAAGCATGTCAAGATCATTCCAAGCTCCTGGCTTTCCGAATGAAGCAACCTCAGCAGCAACAGCAGCAATATAGGTAATTGAACTCCACTTGTTAGCGATATCGAGACTTATTCTCCAAGAATTAAGATAGGTGGGTCCCCAAATCCAGGGTAGAGAAAAGCCACCTCCAGAATTAGAATAGAACATAGGTCTCCCAGTCTTGTTCAAAGCCTTGCCCATCTTGATGTATCTTTCAGGGACAGGACTTGTCCAATTCTCTTTATAGTAATCATATTTTAAATAGTCACAATCCCAGGATGCAAAAGTTTCAGCATCAGTGTCTTCATGTCCTAGTGAGCCTGGTAAGTTCTTGTAGGTTAAACTGGCAGCTCCACTGTAAAGACCAAAGAACAATCCCTTACTGTGGACATAGTCTGAAACAGCCTTTATTCCATTAGGGAACTTCTTTGTATCATAAGTTAAGGTACCATCAGGGGCACGAGTCTTAGCCTGCCAGCCATCATCAAGATTGACATATTTGTAACCAAGATCAGCGAGACCAAGAGAAACAAGAAGATCAGCATGAGCTCTCACGAGTGTATCATTAAAATCACCGTTGACGAAGTTGTGGGGGTTCCAACCCATGGCTGGGGTCTTTCCTAAGCCGTTATTGAGGCAGGAAATGAAGGGAATAAGCAATACAAAGACAAAAAGTTTCATGCCGGTGATATAATAAATTTTATTTATGAACAATCAGCCAGAGATCATTTTGACTATTAAATGAAACTATGACATCATAATAATAAATCTCATAGATTGTTTAAGTACAAAATTGATCACTTCTTTGTTACATGAGCATAAGTAAATTATACTTTCACAAGAAGAGCAAGAGGTTATAATTTAGTACTAAATGACCTTATTCTGCAAAGTGAAGCGAAGGGTCACACCATATATTAATTAGTTCCAATCTTCACTGGATTTTGTACCTTATTTCAGAAGCAAATTGAGAGTCCTCTGGACTTGACTAGCCTTGGAACCCACAATTTCTTCTCTTCTCATTCTCCTTGGAGAGGTAGGAACCTTTCTGAAAAGGTCCACCTGTGTCATAGCTCTTTTCTTAGAGAATTTCTCTATTAACTTTTTCACCATACCGAGGTCTAAAGGTTTCGGCAGGAATAAGGTTTTAGCATTAGTTCCTTTGAGCTCAAGTTCTTCATTAGGATCTTGAAGATCATATTTAGCAGACACAAAATAGATATCCACCTGTTGTTTCTTTCTGTGAAGCTTTTCATATTTCCGGATTTCTTTTGCAGCAGTTATGCCGTCCATTTCAGGCATCATTATATCCATCATGATAAAATCAAAATAACCTTCTGGCTTGTTCAAGAATTTCTCCAAAGCATCCTTGCCATTTGAGGCGAGGGATACTTCAACACCTTCCCTTTCGAGAATTAGTTTATGCACATTTCGATTATAGTCATAATCATCAACTACTAGAGCTCTCAAGGCTTCCCTAGGATAGGTATATATTTCTCGAACCTCAGGAGACATAGGGGTGTTGTCAGCAGGGATGTAGAAGACAAAGGTTGTACCTTGATTTATCTTGCTATAGGCTTTAATATCTCCTCCCATTTTCAAAATCAACTGTTTGCAGATCCAGAGACCGAGACTTGTGCCTCTATAAGAAGGGTCAGCTCTGGAATTTTTGATCTGTGGAAAGACTGCAAAGAGTTTTTCGATGTCTTCAGGGGCTATACCACATCCGGTGTCTGAGATTTCGAACTTTAGATATCCTTTGTAATAGCTCCTTTCAGAACGTACAGTTGAAGGAGTACTTACAGAGTCGATGGCTCTGAACTGCTTGGAAATGAATTTATTCATTTCATTGACATCAAGCAAGGTCTTTTTCTTCTTTAAGATTTCGGTGGGGTGTGGGGAGTTTTCCAACAGTGATCCAATGTCACATTCGGAGAGCCTTTTTTCGATCCTAGTATTACTCATACTTATACTATTCTCTGAATTAATGTTTATCTCTTCCTTCTCATTATCATTTAACAGAAAAATGGATTCAGGGAAAGGATTGAGGAGATTGTCTTTATCAGCTAGGCCACACCAGGACATGAAAAGAATAATTTTTCCATGCTTCTTAGTGTGCTTGATCGAGTTGGAAAACAGATTCATCAAAATCTGTACTATTCTTGCAGAGTCAATTTTAAGGGTGGTGGGCATGTTCTTGCTAATGAAAGCTAGACAGCATAACTCCCTACGCTTCATATGCTCTTGGTTAATTCCTATCACTCTTTTTAGCAGTTCTGATGGATTTGTATCAACCAGGTTTATCTCTAGTTTTTCAGCTCTAAGCTTGGAAAAGTCAAGCATATTATTCACAAAATTCAGAGCCATTTCTCCAGCTAATTTAGCATTACGCAAAACTTCTAAATGTCCAATTTCTTGGATCGTGGCTAGTAGATAGTCAATGCTGGCATTCATAGCATTGAGAGAATTTCTAATCTCATGCGAAAAGGAAGAAAGAAAGATGCTTTTAGTCTCAATGGATTCAACCAACTCTTTTGTAATATTTTCAGTCTTCTCCAAGTTTGATTGTAGTATTTCTTGAATATTTTCGTCAGCTGTTTTCATGCTATAACATAAGATAAGGGCTTCAATGACAACAGGGAAGATCATAAGTTTGAAAAGGGAGATTTCACTGTCATAATCTGTAAGATATTGAGACCTATATGTACTGGACAACATATACACATGAATGCAGGTCTGCAAGATGGATCCGATCATGTTGATGAATAAAATTCTCTTAGAAGCAGTCACCAAATGGCCCTTGTAAATAAGGGAGGGTATAAATAACATGAAGGAGATATTATTTCCAAAAAGTACTCCTCCCATTGTTAATCCTATATGAAAGCTTGCCAGCATAATGCCTGCAGCAAGTTCCTCATTACCCCGTTTTAAAGATATAAGAGACACTATGTTGGCAAGGCCAATAACTGCCAAAATATAGTCATTATAGATCGTGTAAGGTAAATAATTGAGTACAAAGAACCAAAGAATGCAAAGGAGGGAAAGTAAATTTAGCCAAATGATAGATAACGCTTGATATCGATGTCTGAAATAAAGCAGGCCTGTCTCTTGCTTGAGTTCGCGGAAGAAAAGCTTGAGAAGCCAAAATGATAACTTCATTTCCTTAAATAATCGTTTAATAATTAAAATCAGACAGTACAATTAGAAAAGTTACTGGATCGTTTTTTCTTAGAAGGCTGTCTTGATGTGACTGCTTTCTCGCTAGCCTCCATTCCATACTAAAACATTTTTATCGGTTATGTCTATACAATCTTAAATTCATATAAAACCTTTCCAAGTACTTCAAAACTTCTGACCCATACTCAAGCAGACACTTAAATGAATCTCATTATGCTCAAACTGTTCCAAGAAGAAATATAGAGTTACTTTGTGATTTTCTGTTCACCAGGGGTTCTGATTAAGGCAAGTCAACTTTCAGGTCCGAATATTATATGAATTCTCAAAAGCTTACTTACTAGGCAATAACAAGTTCAGAATGTATAGAGAAAAACATCGATTCTATTATCAGTGCCCATCTACATACTTTCTTCACTTTTTCATATCAAATCATATTTTGGTCTTGATGGATTATATTTAATTTTCCTTGAAAGAATTCTCAGGTTAGAATAATAGCAGTTCTATTCAATATAGTTTCATCCTCTCTACCTTTCTAGCTGATTTTTATAGGATGAATTAATTAATTATGTCTGTACTTGATAAGTTAGCTTTTTCACATATGTTCCTGATAGAATCAAACACCTTAAATATCCTGTTAAGGAATGATGGTAATACTAGCATAACAAAGATTTCCATGAAATGGGGAAGCTTGGCCTATAGAATTAGCTCAACAAGTGATCAATAGTGATGAAAGCTTATTGGAATTCTAAGATTACTTATGTGAAGATAATGGAGTCTCAGATGACTGTAGTTCATCCGTAGCCACAAGTTGCATGTCAGCTCTACAAAAAACCTGGATTCCTCTAGACCACTACGTACAATGAATCCTTATTTGAAATATATTTACTTCATGCCTACAAATTATCAAAGTTCAAGCTTTATATCAACACTGAGCATTACTCACAGGTATTATCAGATCATTCTGATTTGAATTATGGCCTTTTGGCGTTTTTTTATGACTAATGAATAGCAAGAAAGCAAAACCTCTAAAGTGAAACCAAAATTTTGAATCATAAAGAGTAATTTTTGATATAAATGCCAATAAAATTGAGAGACTTCATCTCTCCCTATCCTTACAAGCAAACTGCTTTAGCACTAATCAGTGCTAAATCAATCTTTGAAGCCTTTCTCAACTGGAGACAATATCGGAAGCTCTCAAAGACATCTTCATTGCCTGATGAACTCAAAGACATGAAGATAACAGATGAAGAATTTTTAAATGCCAGACAATTTACCCGAAAGTTGGTGAAATATGAGCTTCTCTTAGGCCTAGCCACATTTGCACTTTATTGGGTCATGCTTCATTTTGATTATTTTCCAAAGGTCTGGGAATACTGTGGATCATTTCTAAAATATTGGAATCTTGACCCGAATAATGACTATTTTCGAGCCACAGCCTTTATGATCATAGAGGTCATGAGAGAGAAGGTTGTGGCCTTGCCATTTCTCTGCTATAAAAATTTCAGAATCGAACAGTTATATAAAAAGAATTTTATTGCATTCTTAGCTGAAGAAGTCATCAGCTTGATAACGAGAGTATCAATCATTGTTGTCTTATTGAATGTGATCCTTTGGGCTCTTTATTTAGGTGGCCAAAGGGCTCATGTTTATGCTGGAATGGCCTTAATTTTAGCATACTCTTTAGTGAAGTGTGTATATCCTAAATTTGTGTCCCCCATGCTCAATAAATTCTATGAGCTGGAAGACGGACCTTTGAGACAGGAAATAATAAAGTTATCGGAAAGAGCTAAATTTCCTTTAAGGAATATCTATTATGTGGATTCTTTTACAAGAAGTGAGCATTCAGAATGCTACTTCTTTGGATTTGGAAATAGAATCAATTTAGTACTGTTTGATACTTTGATCCATCAGCTCAATAATGATGAGGCTCTAGCTTGTATTTCTCATCAGATGGCTCACTGGAAAGGCAATCATAACTTTAAATTGGCTATGCTGACTTTTATAGAAATACTAGCACTCGTCTATCTCTATGGAATTATCTCAAACAACGATTTGTTAGCCTATAGCTTTGGATTCAGTCAGAATTCGGCTTTTATTGGTCTGTTCCTCTTTTCTATATATCTTTCCCCACTTTCTTTTATCTTTGATCTCTGTGCAATATTACTTCAAAGAAAATTCGAATTCACAGCAGATGCCTACTCTTTAGCCTTAGGACAAGTAAAAGGACTGGAATCTGCCATCAAGAAAGTAAGCCACGACAATCTTGGTGAAGTTGACTCTGACCATTTATATGCTGCCTTTACTCACTCCTACCCTACACTCTTAGATAGGATCAGAAACTTAAAGAAGCTAGAAGCCAAACACAGATAGACTTTTGTAAATTTTGATATTGCTAGTATTGATCCTTAGTTTTTGTCTGTTGTGTTTGTGGAATTGCCATATTAACTTCAAAGAAATAGAGATCATATTTTCTATTAGAATAATCGCTCTAAGGGTTGAGTACTTAGAAATGGAAAAAAGTAAGCCTATAAATGGCGGAATATGAGAGTTGTTAGGAATAATTTAGTTTAGTAAAATTAACTTTTTATTTCAAGAGATTGTTAATGCTTGTGTGCAACAAGCGATGCTAAACAATATTGCTTTCATTACCAATCCAAAAATCAGGCCGAAAGGTGCTCACAACAATCTACGTTATTCTCGATCCAAAACTTCTTCCTTTTCTGCCCTGAATAAGACCCAAGACGAAATTGATGTCAGACGAGACTCTCAATTCCTTGATCACTCTGAACTTTTTATCCCATTCAGGCCAACAACAGGTATTTTCATCAGCAAGAGAGGCCTTCAGCATGACAAAAGGCCTGTGTCCACCAAACAAAAGGTAGGAGCTCAAAGGAAAATCATAGACACGAACTCACTTTCCAAGTCCCTAAACAGATCAAAACTAAAAATAAAGAAAGAGGAAGAGACTCCAGTGCATAACAAAAATCCATTTTCTAACCAGCAAGTCTCGGATGCCATCCAACAGAGGACCTTGCTTATGGGAATGTTTGATACTAAGACAAGCTTTAATTTGAAACTGGGGAAGCCTCGCATTAAGCAACATAAGAGTTACTTTGAAAAGATTCTTGATAGGAAAGAAGAGTATAGTTACCTGGAAAGCGACTCTATCTTCAAGAACTCTCTTAGAGAGAAGCACTGGAAGGAACAGCTAAAAAACATTCGTGAGGAGAAGTTCACAGTCCCTCAGTTAGATTACAATTTCACCTTCGAGAGAAACGACTCATTTGCTAGGCTGACTCCAGAAGAGCTAAACCAGCATTTAGATGAGTCTCTGCGTAAAAGCTCGAGACCAAGGACGAGAGGCGGGGAAGTGACCCAATCATTTGGTAAACCTATAAGCCTTCGGGGATCCAGAGACGAGAGCGCCTCAGAGGAGAATAATAGTGTGTTATTATTCAACAGATATCATAATCCTGAAGAGCCTTTATTCCAGAGGCCACCTTCGAACCAACAAAAATTGAGGGCGCAAAGTGTCCAACATAGGAGACGCACGCAACCTTATAACATTGCTGAATTAGAAATCAAAAGACTTTCGATGAATAGAACTAACAAGGATCCTCCAATGCTACCTGAATCAAAAGGAGGAGAGGTCTTCAGAAGAAAAGTATCTACAACCAAAGTCCCTGGCAAGGGGCAGAAGAATATACAACTAGTTTTTGGAGAAAACGAATTGGATCCACCTGATACTCCTTGCTTTGAGGGAGGTAAACAGGGAAATTGGTTCGAGAAGTCTTACCATGCTGAGAGGGCTAAGCTGTTCTCCAGGGAGTCTGAAGCGATTCAGCAGGACTTGCATAACGAAATAGAGAAAATTTCGGATGATATAAAGAAGAAAATGAAAGAATCGGAATATACGAACCAAACATACCCTACTTTTTCTCATTAAATAGTGCATAGATTTTGATGTGAATTTACTTGTGTCTTTCCTTGTTTCTCTGTTGAATATCAGCTTATGAGTTTCTCTTGAAGTAAATATCCGACAGACATAATCTTTAGATATAGAATTTAATATTGAAAAATTGTACAACACAATAAAGAGCAATCTAGAGTACAAAGTTTATTTGAAAAAGAAGATTAGCTTTATTTATTGTTGGCTGAATTCTGACTAAGTTCCTTCTTTATACAAGTATAGGCACTCATAAAAGCTATAGCTAACTGCACAGAATTATCTTGGACATCAGTGCCTTGTATCACCTTCTTTAATTGCATGTACAATCCTTCGTATTTCTGGAAGTGGTTTATCATTTCCTATACAATAAATACTCTATACAATTTCATTTTACCTTGAATTCATTCTTCTCATCAGAGGATTGGGCCTCCTCCTGTGGGAATTTAGGCACCTTAGGCCTTTGAGCTGCAAACTTTCTATAAGCTTTCTGGATTCTTCTGGCAGCTTTATCCTCTACATCTCTTAAATACTTCAAATGATTCCAAGTAAATGTAATTTTCTTATTAAAAGGCTCATCGCTGACCAAAGGACGTTTCTTGAATAGATTTTGGCTTGCTTGGAAAGCAGGAGTTGGTTTGAAATGTGCAGACAAATCTTTTCTTTCTTTCTCCATGCTTTCCATCTTAGCGATAATTTTACCCGATAACTGACCTATCTCGTATGCGTCCTCTTTGGTGAAAGTTTCTTTTCGACTGGACTGTGATGAGGACTTATCTGTTATGAAGTTCTCCTTTACTATGATCTCACTATTCTCCGAGTTATTGTGACTGTTAGATGGCTCTTCTAAGGGATAGGAACCAAAACTCTCCTGTCTTCTCTTTGTGAAATCAACTCTTTTTTCTGATCCTGACTCTTCAGACTTAAAGGAAGGATGAGATTGTGCTGACAGATCTTCAGTGATAATCTGCTTTCTCTCTTCGTCTTGCATCAGGGATAGCAGTTCTTCATCGCTTTGTTCAGGTGCATTTTTAACAGTTTCTTCCTTGCTTCTTTCTGTTAGAGAAGAAGCTCCATAGGATTGCTCTCTACTGGGTGTTCTACTTCTCTCACTTTTTGAGCCTGATTGCCCGAAAGAAGGTGTTTTTCTCTTCCCCTTGATTTCGGTGGCTTGGGCAAGAGTTTTCTTGAGAGAAGGGATTTTCTGTAAGGAGTAGGACTTTTTCTCAGATTTGAGAAGTGTCTCCGAGGTTTTTCTGGAACCTCTTAAAGAAGAGGGGCCAGGTTTAGGCTTTTTAACGGTAGTTGGAGGAATCCTTTCTATAGCTGTTTCTTCTTTTTGTGGGCTCTCAGGCTGTCTGGGTTCCTCTGGTTTCGTCTTTTGAGGCGTCTCTTGAGTTCCTTCCTGAGCAGCAAGAGTTGAGTTTACTTCTGAAGTGGGTTTATACTCTTTGAAATCTCTAAAACTTTCTGGTGCTGCTCGAGCCTCTTTTGATCTTGACCCATCAGAACTTTCTTGAGCCTTAGAAGTCTGGTCTGACTCGCAGATTGAATTCAACTTCATGATCTTCATTCTTGTCATGAGCTCAAATTCATCTTCCACATCTCGGGAGGGCATAGTGTCAATATTTTCTTCATGGAAGATATCAACAGAATGTAGCTTCTCAAAATTAAGTTTCAGATCCTTTGGACTAGGCTTGGGAGGCTCTCTTTCTCTTTCTTCTGAGATATCCCCTACAGTCAGGTCTTTCTTGGTAGATTCGAACTCAAATTCAGTATCATAATAGGAGCGTGACTCATTAGTTGGTAGTCTAAACTCGAAGGGCTTCTTCTCAACGACTCCTGAAGCTTCCCATCTAAAAGAATCCTGATCTCTGAGATCTTCTTTGGGCTGGAGATGCATCTCGCTTTTGTCAAGGGCATCAGTCAAGTTACTAACATCCTGCAAGTTCGTGGTTTTTCGGATAGAGTCATAGAAAGAATCCTTTTCGATTGTCGATAACATATGGTCTTCTTGTATTGTTTGGCTCTTTTCCGCAGTGGCAGTCCTGTCAGACTTTTCTTGGACGAAACCTTTATTAAGCTCACTGCTTGTTCGATTAACACTGGAATCCTCGCGGTGTGTAAGTGAAGTTTGTTGTTGAAGTTTGATTTCTTGGGGGATGGTTAGCTCAGGGACAGGTTTTTTTGGAGTGGTTTTTCTGATGGGACCCTTAGATATAGGGCTTCTTCTAGGACTTTTTGAATTTTCTCGGGCTGAGAGTGAATTATCTACACTGCGTGCTGGAGATCTACTGCCTGATCTTTCTAGGTGATTTTTGTATTTAGCATCTATAAATTCGTTGAAAATTTGACTAGCATTTTTGGTATAGACTTTGTTATAGATGTTTTCTAGCAATTTCCCTCCTTTTTTGGAGTTGCTTCTGGAGTTTGAAGTGACACGAGGCTTATCCTTGGAACGGCTCAGCCCTCTTCTTGGAGTAATTTGGCTTGTAACCTTAGCATTATTGATCTTCGAAGCAATCTGCTCCTTTATCTTGGGATCTAATGTGAAATTTTAGACAGGGCACTAGTACCTTGTTTAAGCCTTTCATTCCTTGGCCTTCTTGATTTTTGCTTACTAGTGTTAATCTCTTCAGTAGATTGGGAAGTATTCTGCATATTTTCAATACTAGAAATTCTAGCTAGATAAAAAAAAGTTTTACATTTTTATGGGCTGAAGAATGCTCTCTTCCTTAGATACTGACTCATTCAAGAGTTTTGCCCTCATTTTATCCTCTTTGTCTTTTTGCCTATCTCTTCGAGACCTTCTACTATGCGATGATTGCTCTGCCAATCACTAAGCTATAATCAAACTCTACCTTCTGTTCCACCAGGACTCGTATTGGTGGTATATCTGGTAGACTGAGCAAGTGTGCTTGGGGTTGTTAACAGTTGTATCCTATCGACTTGATCTCTATCAGTTTTGGGAGTGTGGAGGTTAATATTTTTCATAAGTTCCTATTCTCCTTACATTTTTATTAGCTTAAGTACTTGAAAATCATTTGATTTATTGTCTTCCTTTGAAGGGGAAGCTGAATAGTATCTTTTGAGGAAACTAGAGTCTTCTTGAGAGTAATCTCTGTACTTAGTGGGACTTCTTGATCCATCTTTAGATTTTAGACTAAAGATAAGTATAAATGTTACAGATCTTTTCCCCTTTAGCATATTTCTGTTGATAACTATGCTCATTAGTCAAAAGAGAATATTTGTTACGTGTCTGTGGCATAATGAGACCAAAAATATCTGGAATAACGATCTAAGGATATAAGGATATTTCTTGTGTGGGTACCAATATTATATTGATAATCAAGATCAGTGTGTCTGCAGGATGTGAAATGATTTTCAATCTCGCCTGTTTGTTTTTGTCCAAAATTAGCCCATCGGCCTATGTTATTATGGATTTTTATATTCCAATACTTGAAATTGACTTGAAATAGGCATAACGCGCTTTTATTTTCTCGTCTTTGGATTGGAAGATCCTCGGGGAAGTTATATTGTCCACTGAGTGCAGTTGCTGACTGCTGGATGTATTCATTTCGCGATGAAATAAATTTATTTAATAGATTGAATGAAATTAACGTACACTTAACAGACTGACGATCCCATATTTGGACCTAAAATTTCAGGGTATATGTCCTTGATTGAAATACATACAGCATTCTAGCTTAGTTAAACTAATAGTGTTGAAGGAAAAAAATATTATGTCATATATGATGAGATCCAGTGATGGCTTTTCTGTGAAACAATTTGCCTGCATTCTGGCATCTCTCTTTTAAGGACTTTTGATTGGTCCGATCAGACAGAAAAGCCTTTGAAATCCTAAATAATTAGATATTTATTTCTGAATATCCATGTTCACTCTCTACACAATCAATGAGACGATTGTTATCAAGCCCTCAGATATAACTGAGGACTCAAATGAGGTCCTTCTTAAAGCCTTATCAGATAAATATCTCTTCAAGGTAATTTACTCTGACCCATTTTGACCTCAAGATCTTTGAGAAAGAAGGTCTCTGTGTCGAAATTCATAATTTTAAAATCAAAGAATGCGTTATAGTAAATGGGCAAGGCGATTACCAATACCATGTAACTTATGGTAATTTTTCCTAATCTCCTAGCTTGAAATCCAAATTATTCTTTTCCGCGGACTTAAAGATGAGGTTCTGGTTGGAACAGTTCATAGATGCTTGCCAGAAGGCATTGAAGGTAACAAATAGGTATTTTGTATAAGAAAATAAGTCTCTTTGGGATTTACTGAGGCTTTCATTCCAGGAAATCATCTCAATGAGCCAGCAATATAGTATAGAAAAATCTCTTGAAGTGATTATTAGTGATAAAAAGGCAAAGGTGTGGGTCTGGCAATATAAGGAAGATCAAGAACTAGTATACGAGATTGGTGAAAAAATCAGGTTTAAAGTGATGTCATCCCATTACCAGAAAGGAGGTAATATAAGGTTTATCATGAACATAACATTATTAGGGTTCGAAGTGGATGAAAAACCTTATTGTATTTTGGTAAACTAATTTCTGTTATCCTGACATATTAGGGAAGCTGTCGTGAAATTCCACTAGGCCTTCTGAGTTGGTGGACTCCAGAAAATTAACCTTCCTTACAATAATTCTTGTAATATACCTTCTTTGCTTCTATTTTAACCAAAAGTATGGTGTAAACTTATTTTTCCACTCAGAGACTTTGTGTCTTTAGTAGAACGTAATTAATTCCCTCACTTTTTAAATAAAAAGTTAATATCTCATCATAAGTATGGAACATAATAGTTCTCAGCCTAATTCAGAAAATTCAGATATTACAAAGCCTAAGAAGCCTACTGAAGCCACCAACTCTGCCCTGAAAACTATATGTCCTCTCTTTATCGGAGTGGCTGGGTAATTTAAAATTCCTTCGAATAATATACATTAGAGGTTCAGCTTCAGGAAAGACCACTCTTTGTAATCAAATTATCAAGAATATTAACATGAAAAATTGTGTTATTATTTCTTTTGATTCCTTCTACAAAAGGTAAACCCAAGAACTCGTTTTATCATGAGATAGTTTGCCACCTGGTACTCACGTGCCAGACTATAACTTTGATCACCCAGATGCCTTAGATTATGATTTATGTCTTGAAGTTATAGAGAAATTGTTGACCAGGCAGCCTGCTAAAATCCCTGAATATTCCTTTATCACAAACGAAAGATTGGATGTTTGGCATACCATCCCACCTGTAGACCTAATCTTACTTGAGGGCATTTTAGCCTTCCATGATCCTGTAAGAGCTTTCCTCTCACTTTCATGGTCTAGAGAATTGTTAATCTCATGAATCTAAAGATTTTTGTATCTTGTGATGATGATGTGAGACTCTACAGAAGAGGTATAAAGAAGTAAATTTAATTAAATTCAAAGTCCTTCGTGATGTCAACGAGAGAGGAAGAGACGTCAAGGGAATCATCTATCAGTACAACAGATTTGTGAAACCTGCCTACGATCAATTTATCAAGCCAACTACCAAATATGCTAATATTATCGTTCCGGGAGATAATGATAACCGCGTGGCAATCAATTTCATTGTTCAGAATCTGCAAGAGCAAATAGCTAAATTAGAAGAGCTAAGATTCCAAATGAAAAAGAATATATATCATGCCGATATCTTAGACACCTGTTGGCTCAATGCTACCGAAGAAGGAACTCCTAAGGACTCCAAGACCTTATCCCTCTACATGTCTCAAAGAATCCTATTCTTGAGAGATCAGAGCGCCAAGACTGAGGTCATCCACCTTTTCAATCTGTTGATAGAAGAAGAGAAATTTTCAAAGACCCTTTTTCTGTAAGAAAATATTAATAAAAATTGACCATTTAGACTTGTGTTTTCCAGATTCCTGTCCTATTCAGTCAAGATGCTTAGAAGAGCTAACCCTCATACCAAACTTAATGAGTTCCTTATTACTCATTATAATTCTGACAACAGCCTTGTTCTTGAACCGACTGATCCAAAGGTCTTTTGTACTATAATTAATTTCCTCTCTGAGGCGGAGGTCCAAGGAATCAAGGATACTGCTGAGAACATTTGGAAGAAAGTAGGCCCTATGCCAGTTTATGTGATTGCAATGTTTGCTAATATTGAAGCAATGACCACCCTAACCCGTTGGGATTCTCGAATTCACATCATTAACATATTGTGCATTGTGGAAATGAAACTGTTAATTCAAACCCTTAAGGATAGATGCAAAATGAAAGATTTTGATTTCTGGGCTGATACAGATTTGGTTAATATTATTCGCCAATCAACTGAAAAGCTGATGCGCAAATTGTAAGATCATAAACAACCTTCAAAAGATGTGAATAAAAGTTCTTTGCTAAAATCAATCCAACATGTAGCTTTAATGTAAAAATACGTTAAAAGTTCTAAAAAGTAAGCTTTGTATTTTATTGTTATCATGTATTGATTCAGAATATGGTTGGCTTTGATGTTGCATAATGTTTATCTCAAAATATTGTCAAAGAAACCTTGGAATTTGTTACCCAATTTGAGAGCTCATTCTTGTTTCGGAGTTTCATTTGGGTTCTCACAAATCTCATTCAAGGTACTCCTTCTAATAAAGTTCCTATAAGAATCACAACAATATGACTATCCTGGATAATTTTGTGATTGTTGATAATTTTTATCTGCTTTATTTTCTCACTAGGCTTGTATTTGAGTCTATCTAAAGAAATAAAATTATAAGTATTACTTAGCATTTGCTGGACAGAAAATCAAAAGGAGATGCTTGTCAGAGTTCGAAGAAAAAGTTGTGATTGTATTCCATTCCTTTGAAAATCAGATTCTATAAATAGGATTGTATCTAAGGAAAATTCTGTTTCGGAGACTTATAATATGAAGAAAGAGTGAAGACCGGAAGAAACAGGAGTAGAAATCAGCAAAAAGTTGGTGTTAAATGAAATCAAAGATATGCCACATATCCTTGGATTTGGTCGTTGAATGTGAGGATGAACCTGAATGCACAAATGTTTTCTTGTATTTTGTTATCTTAACAATATTAGGAACTAAAATGCGTTTGGAAAATAATCTAAATTTAGGGTGATATCATATATGCAATGTTAAATTTTATTTGTATTTTACATTTCAAACTGATTAGCTATGAAATCAATTCTTATCCTAGTCCTATTAACAATCTGGAACAATACTTGTACTTTATCGATCAAAATTTGATAATCATTTTAGATTTTTCTCAACCAATTACTTGTGACATCACATTTTTTGACAGTTATTATATAACATGTGACGATGCTCAGACTACATGTGAACAATGCGCCCCACAAACTGCTGTAGATTCCGCAACTGGGCTCTGTAGACCTGAGCAGAGTGAATCCCGAAAATCTGTGTTTGTGAATAACCTAAAACGAAGAGGCCCTACTTCAATTACTGGTAATTTTATAAAAAACCACTACACACACTAGCATTGGACCCCTATTGTGTCTATCAGGAACCTCCTGGCAAATGTATGGGGTGTGCTCCAATAATCGAAGGGTCTCTTCCAACTTCACAAAGATATTTGACACCTGATAGTCAAGCCTGCCGAGCAGATTGTAAGTATAGTAATCTGGGCCTCTTCTCACAAGGGTCTAGTTGTTCCTCTTGTAAAACGGATTGTCTCGAATGCACAAATCCTTCAAATTGTCAGGAATGTAAGTACAACAAAAAAAGGCATGCCCAGTTTACTCCTGATACATTCCTCACCAATGCAAATAGTGGCTCCCTGAATTGCCAGTCAGCAACAAGTATATTTTCTAATAATGACTCGACTGAATAGCCCGTGCTGGAACTCAAACTTACACTTATTATGTCAAGCCATATAGTGGAACAAAGGCTTGCTCCCCGACGCCTTGTGATACCTCTTCAAATAACAACTTGGTATGATCTTAATTTGGTCTTCACTGACGTAAGCTAATCCATGGATCTTGTGTAACAGATATAGATTGTTTCAAAATCAGGTTCATTGACTGAAAAGTTTAACTCACTATGTCCTGGAAGATGATTCTCCGAACTATGGTTACAATTACGGCAGTGGGTCATCCACTACTCTACCAAGACTATTTGAACGTCAAATTGCAAATGTCTATATTGGAGGGTTGTATTGTACTCAAGACTCAAGAACAGGATGTTTAAGTGACTCTGAAGTTCCCATCATTAGATGGAAAACCACAATGGCCCATATCTTTGTCACAGGAAATGTTACAGTCGAAAATGTTATAATTGACGGAGCTGATATGACAGCTGCTGCACCCTGCAAAAACCAAAGATCAGATTGCTTCACCAACACTGGAAGTGGGTGGACCCCTTCCACTCCTGGCACACCAGCATATAATACCTGGGACACAACCTCAAATTACCAATCAACCTTCAAATCCCCCAGATATTATGGTGTCTTCGTTTTTCAGTATATTAAAGACTATACTGGTGCTCCTATTCCTTCTCTGACATTGAATAATGTTCAGTTAAGGAACTTCATTTACTCTAAGTACCATACTACTTTTATTCAGTTTGACAAGCTGGCTTCCAAATTAACAATAACAAACAGTAAGTTTGAAAAATTCTACTTCCCTCATGGTCTAATCAGCAGCTCTATTTCTACTACAGATCGTAACTATCTTTATGTGACTTCTTCAACCGGAGAAACTTGCAAGACAGCTGACTCAACTGTGCCCGCCTCAACGGATTGCCATAGTATTGACATTAGTGGGTCAACCTTCAGTGATATTAATCCTCTAAAGACTGCAATCACTAACACCAACCAAGCAAGAATGGAAGGAGGAGTTCTCGCTGTTCATAATCTTGATGGACCAATTTCTATCAAGGCAAGTTCTTTCAGGTAGCAAAGCTTATCAATTCTCTAATATAATAGCAAATTTATCCCTTCAGTGGTCATGTTCACAGGGGCCAACTCACTTGTCTGCAATTCTCTAGATTTTGCAACCTGGGGGCCTAACCCACCCCCTGGTGGAACTCAAAAGAGGCATAATATCGGACTCGGATCTTCTTATAAGATTTATCTAGATAAGCACTTCAGGAAGTATATGGAGTCAACCACTGATTTCAACGGAGGAAAGATAACAGCTGTTCTCCACTTTAGAAATATCACTAAAGGTCTTGTCATCCACAATAACACATTTGACCAGATCCATACAGTAGCTGGTGGGTCTATTTATGTCCAAGATTTCTCCAACACTTTTGGTACTTATCAAAGGAGTGATATAATGTCATAGGTTACCCTATTATTATCTCGAACAATAATTTTACCAATAACTTTGCTCAGCTGTTTTCTTTGAATATTCTGATTTGGAAGATTAAGCCTGATATTGCCAGTCTCAACTGTACTGGTATCTACATAGATTCCAATTATTTCCAGAAAAATTATGGCTGTCCTAATGCCTTGGGAAATGTCATCATTGACTGTGAGCCCAACAATATCCTTGATATGGCCTCAGGAAACCCTGCAACCCCTGGCGATATCTTCGGTGGCTATTATACTACCTATGCTGCTGCTGTGGATAATAACTGGGAAACTTCAGACTATGCAAACAGATATTTAACCAGATACCTCACATTGCTTAGCATAAATAAGGGTAAGAAACAAGTTCTATATTACTAACATTCTAGATGTGTATTACCATTATACCCATCCTGTAACTTCAGTCGAATTTGATTCAAATAGAGTCACAATCTCGAATAATTATTTCGAAAAGAATTATGCTGTGTTCTCAAATGGACTCTATATCCAAGGAGTCATGAATCTCCTTATGGAGTCAAATACCTTCATCCAAAATTCAATTGGAAGATCAGGGTACTATGAAGGTCTCGATTTTTCAGGTGATGCTTTCGCAAGAACAAATTCAATTCCATATAATCCCAGCGGGTACACAACAAGCCCCATGGTTGAATCTTCTCCTGTTATTATCCGACTGGGCAACTATGTCACAATCAAAAACAACATTTTTAACTCCAATATTCAAGGAATGAGGGGTGGAGATGCATATTTCGCCCAAGCTATTACCATGCATTTAATGATCGGGAAGGATGGAATAACTATTGATAGCTGTCAATTCTTGAACCATCAAGGCTTTTCTGGGCCATTGGTTAACAGCAATAATGGCTATCACGATTTTGCAGCAACTGCACTTATTACTCTCAACTTTTATGAGACTTTGACGGGAAGATATTCTAGTACTAAGCCAGGGGAGAAAGTAGTCAAGAATAATGCCACAAAAGTCATTATCAAAAATTGCATTTTTTCTGGGAATAAATTCAACTACAGAGCTCAAAGTGATGAGAAAAAGATCTATTTCGATCAAAACAAGATTACCAATTCCTACTTACATCCATTTGCTGCCATTTTGAAATACTTCTTTGAAGCTGAAGCCGTCACCGAGAATTTGGCCATCATAAACCAATTCCAAGCCACTGATCCCATGAAAAATGACTATAACTTTCTGGAGGAGGTCAATATCATAGCTGACAACAATACCTTCCACTCTAACTATCTGGGCCAGTCAATGTGTGCGTTTAATACATACTGGATGAACAGTTTTACTATTTCAAACTCGAATTTCTAATATACAACTGGTGACAGTTCTGGCTCTAGTGCGATTATTTGTGTTGTGAGAGACAATCATTTTGCTCCTTGGCCCTCTTTCCCTGCGATATCAGTGCACGATAACACCTTTGCACACAACTACGGCATCCAAATTAAAATAGAAGACATCTACTATTCATCTGATTTAACTGATCAGATAACAGAAGAACAAATTCACTTCTATCTCAATACCTACAAAAATATCACCTCTCCTACTTCAGTCATCTATGCATCAAACTGTAGATATATTAAAGATGAAGATTCCACCATTGATGGCTACAAGACCTACTACGGGTGGATCTACACAAATCAAGTTGACTTCTATGATACTGACAATATAACCATCTACGATTCAGCAGGAGACATTACAGCTTTGGGAGCATTTATCAACAATGGAGCTGACTTTAAGCTAGGAGGGATTACAGCTTATGATCTGAAGCTCACAGGAGCAATAACAACAACAAAGGACTATCAAGAAATAGCCGCAAATGATGACACAAGAGATGTGCCAGCTTATGCTTATATACAGAGTGGGTATGTGACTATTAGTAATAGCGAGTTCTATCATGGAGATTTTAACTTTGGATTCCTACAGCAGAGTGGTACTCTTAGTTTTGATGGAGCTTCCTTCCATGATTTTAATGTCTCGAGCATGCTATTTTTAATTATTTCTAACGCGGAAACAAGCTTCAATAGCAGTACCGTCACAAGAATTAATGCCACAGCTTCCACAGTTGCAGGTTTCGCATACATTTACAGCTCAACATTCACCGCTACAGGAACCACATTCTCTTACATTGATTCTCAAACAAGTGGTGTAGCGGTAGGATATCTCTCTGATTTGACCTTTGATGGCTGTACAGTAACTGAGAATAATTCCACAGGAGACTCTTCTACTATAAGTACTAAGCTTGGTGGCTTAACCTTGAAATCTTCCACTTTCTCTGATAATTATGCTGTAGGAGCGGCAACAGTGTCATCAATTCTTGCCGAAATAGCAATAGAAAGCTGTACATTTAAGGACAATGTGGCTTCCTCAAGAATTCATCACTTGTACTTCAAGAAATTACTCAATGAATTAACAATTTCAGACTCAACCTTCTCTAATGTTATCTTACAGTCCGAATCCAGCACGGATATAACAGGCAATTTCCTTATGATTGTTGATAGCTCAGCTATAATTACAGGAAGCACTTTCAAAAGATCCCACACAGAAAGAGGAGCTATTGTTATGGATGCAGAAGCTGAAACGCTCACTTTGCAAAACTGCCAGTTTTATGATAATTATGGTTCTCAAGCAGGAGCAATCTATGCCAAGTCAAGTTTGATCATCGAATCCACTGTTTTCCAGAGAGGTTCCAACCTTATCTACACTTCTGGTGGAAAAGACGTCACTATCATAGACTCAACATTTAAAGAACACATAGAAGTGGCTATCTATGCTGAAATTGTGACAAGAGTCGCTATAACTTCATCATTATTCGATGAAATTCCAAGCCATGCTATCTACAGTCCGTATGCTAACAATAATGAACAAGCCAGTGGAAGGCTTCACTGTAAATATTGCGGAACAGTGGAGGTTACTTCCACAACATTCCAAAATATGATCAGACAAACAGGATGCGGAGCTGGTATACAGATAGATAACCCTTATATTGCCTCAGAGTTCACATCCATAGTGGGAATTTACTCCAGTACCTTCTACAATCTGCTAGCTGATATTGGAGGAGCCCTTTGCTTTGACGGCCCTGATCTCAATGTCCTTCAAATCACAATTAAGGATACAACAATCAACCACTGTAAAGCCTATTCAAAGGGAGGTGGAGTTTGGTTTAATTCCTTCAAGACCACTACACCCAAAGGAGACTATCTCTCTTTCTCAGGAGCTTCAAAAATTAAGAATTGCGTCTCTGCAAAATATGGTGGAGCCATCTACTATGAGTCAACTAGGCCAACTATTGAAGATACTTCTTCATTTTTCAATGACAATAGCGCTGGTATCTATGGACCTAACTGGGCCTCATATCCGGTTACTCTTAAGATTATCAAGGACCCTGATGAGTCACTCTGGGAGGACAAAGTTGCTTCAAGGCTTCTGGGAGAAGTGAGAGAAGCAGTTTCAAGGCTCACTTTAAGAATGCTGGATGATTACTCTGATACTCCACCTGATTTTGTTAGTGGACAGATTATGGATCCTCCCCTTGTTATTGGTCTTGTAGACGAGGACGGGCAAGTCGCAAAGAATTGGAATGATGGAGAGGCTCAGATTGTATTCTCAAATTCTGGGGTTGTTGCAAAACAGTCAACTATTTTCAAGGCTGAGAATGGGTACTTTGTATTTTATCCTATGCAGTTCAACTACATTCCTGGTGAATACGCCAAGGCCACAATTAAGACAACAATAAGTCTAACATCAGGAACATCATCCACAACCAATAACATCAACTTTGAAATAAATCCTCTATTCAGATATTGTGGTAGAGGTGAGAAAACTACAGACCTCAATGAGTGCTACAAATGCCCTGCGGGCCAGTATACACTGGATAGAGAGGCCCTTGCTGCTTGTGATGATTGCCCAGATAATTTAAATTGTTTCGGAGGAGATCTTATTGGCCCTGATCGTAATTATTGGAGACTTGATGGCTGGAAGAGTAGGGCTATTAAATGCCTTAATGAAGAGGCTTGTCTAGGATATATTGTTGATGAAGCCAAAGCTAAAGATTATTACTGCGGAGAGGCTAAAAATGAGACATTTTGCTACACAGGTTGGTGCAGTGAAAAATACAAGGGAAACATGTGCGCCACCTGTGCTTCTGGCTATGCCAAATCGAATCAAATCTACTGTGTTTCTTGCTCCAACAATCCTGGGTATTATATCCTTATTGTTGTCATACTTATTGTGACCATAGTCTTTGTTACCTTTACAGTCAAAAATGCCTTGAAAGTCAAGAAATTGATGCCGCTCGTAAGCCCAAGACTTCTATCCTTATGAAAATCTTTTTGAACTACCTCCGCTGGTCTCAATTGTAGGGTCCTTCGATTTTGAATGGCCTGCTGCAGTAGAGTCCATGTTCAGTACTCCAACTCAAGTTGCAGGAAGTACAGCCCAAGTCTTCTGAGGCTGCTCCTGGCTCCTACCTCAGGCCCTTTTTTATTAAATTGCTGTTCATTTCTCTCAGTCCACTCTTCTTAATTGGGATATCAGCCTTGGTGTGGTATGCAATTTTCAAGTACTACGCCAACAAAAAGGAAGACCCTAAGGAGAAGGGCAAAATAGATAAGGAACGTTTTAAGTCTAATCTTACTACAACTCTGGTCGTCTTGCTCTTCATGATTCATACCAACTTGGTGCAGACCTCTATTCTAGGTTTCAGGTATCCTTTGAGGCCCTTTTTTTATCTTTTTAGGTGCAAGAATCTGGGAAATGAAAGTGGAGATGAAGTAGAATATTATCTTGAAAGTGACTTGGATGTGAAATGCTGGGAAGGCATGCATCTCTTCTGGGTGTTCGCTGTTGCCTTGCCTGCGCTTGTCTTCTGGGGTAAGACAATCATTGTCTTAGCTAGAATTTTAGTCATCGGTATTCCACTATTTGCTTACAGGGTTCTCAAGAAGAATAAGCATTTACATGAAAATCAGGAATTTAAATCCAAATTCGGTTTCTTGTATGATGGTTATAAGAAGGAGCAATACTACTGGTAACATTAGCACCCTGTTCTCTTATAAGTTAGGGAATTTATGATTCTATACAGGAAAATTATCATGGTCTTCATTTCAGTTTTCCTAGTTACGTTTGGTGTTTCCATCCAAGTACACCACTCTTTAATTCATTAACAGTTTAGGCTCTGTGTGTATTGGGTGTTTCCTTTGCCAGCTATTTATTACAAAGCTATGGAGAGCCTTTCCAAGAAGAAGACTTGAACAATATGGAGAAAAGAGCTCTCGTTAATGCTACAATTACCTTGTATTGTGGGCTCTATTTCATTTCAGGTAAGAATTTGACCAATAGGTATTAATAAAACAGGTGGGTTAAGCACAGCTGTTGAATGGCTTTTCCTGATAGTTATCTTTGTGGCAAATGCTATGTTTTTCATCTTTTGGTTCAAGAATTTGGTCATGGAATATAAGAAACAATTCCAGGATCAAAAGAAAAAGAAATTGTTAGCCAAGCAAGAAGCTGAAGAGAAGAAAAAGTTAAAAGGACTGCAGCTTGGAGATGATGTTACTGCACAACCTTCTCCTGGAAAGAAGAAAAAAATCAAGAAGAGAGCTATATGTGCTAAGAGAGTCAAGATTCCGAAGACAATTGTCCATACTGAGCCTTAGTTACTCTATCAAAAAGAATTTAATAGTAATAAAGTACTTTTATGTATCCCCCAAAATTCACTAAAATCTGAGCCTCTGATAGCAGCTGTTTAATTAAAGAAGTTTTTGGAATGAGATTTTTTTCAAACTTGACATGGACTTTGTAGAATATGCCACAGCTGTATAGGCTGGGCGCGTTAAGAAAATTATCAATGTCAACTATTCAGGATTAAATAAAAAAATCAATAATTATTATTCTAAAAAAATCCTTTGAAATTCCAATGATCGACAAACA
>Ga0065720_1018893_pt1 | contig 65915 bp, 54 predicted proteins | sample Thericmetagenome_FD_59107 | JGI IMG/M metagenome (GOLD analysis project Ga0065720, IMG submission 59107) | Thermophilic microbial communities from the Joint Bioenergy Institute, California, USA of rice/straw/compost enrichment - eDNA_2 v2... | ecosystem: Engineered > Solid waste > Grass >...
AAAGGCTTTGTAAAAAGCGCGCGCATCGAGCCGGGCTGCACTTAGCAATAGGACACATACCGAGGTGTCCGCGGCGGACTACCTGGCCGCACACACATGTCTTGATGGCGTCCGGAGGTGGCCAAACCGTTGATGGTACCCGGCAAAGCCTCCATGGCCAGAACCTCCTGTATCCAACGGGCCAGGACGTGTCTGGGAAGTTCCAGAAAGGCCTTGGATGACCAGCCATCCCATAGGCAGGATGCTAATTTGTTCTCCGCCTACCATCGTTGTATATTGAATGATGGCGCTCGAGGAGGTTTAGGGTTGCGAAACTGGTTGAGACCAAGCCAAGCTCGTAGGCCGGGCCGTTTTGGCTCCCAGGGTCCCGAACTAGGCCTGACGCCGTGCGCAAACTGATGTAATTGGAACCATCCATTCCATGGCCTTGTAGCGAGTCTAATGGAGATCGGGTGGACGGCGGGAAGACATTCAGCCCGAGATCGGACGGAGGCCATAGTTACACTATACATAATTACATCTGAGAAAGACTTGCGCAAGGGAAAGCCCAATGGCAAAAACGTGTGTGATTTGAAGGAAAAGAGAAGACACATTCCTTGCAAATAACAGAGAGAAAAGGAGAAGTTAACCATTGGGGAGAGCCTATGGGGATAACAATCTCAGGTGATTCTCATCTTCGTCTGCCCTGGCTGCGGGTGAGGAAAGACGAGAAGGAAGATCTGTGCGGATGGGAATTGGCTCTAGTCTGGAGATCAAAATTTGTGATGTCCGAGAGTATCTTTATCGGAATCAAATTTCGCACAAACCGTTTAATTGATAATATCTTGAGCTATCTCATCATTGACTTTACGGTTATAGCTTTACCTGTTTTGTTGACTGCAGATCTTCTATACATGTAAATTAGATTTGAGTTCTATTGCTGCATGTAACAAATTGAAGCATTGTATTAGTTTCTGAACCGTTTCTCAACTGTTTAGTACAGCTTGATGCTGTTATAGAAAGTGTAACTACAAACTCGTCATCTAACAATGTGCTATCAACAGCAGGAAGACATTGGTATACAAATGAAGAGTATATCATACTGACGAGATGAAGCAAGATCGGAGCAACCGTGCCGTTAGCCCGGCTATGTTGAATTTTTGTTCTGCTTTGATAGCCTATAATGAAACATTAATAATAAACGAGATATGTTGAATCATAACGATAATCTGAAGTAGTATAGTTGCCACTAGCAATGAAAATATATATCAAAATATTAGAACACCTACCAACAACCAAATTGATCAAGGGATGAATCCTTGAAGTAGGGTAATGACAATGCGTATTTGCCCACTTTAATTGCCCAAAATAGATTTTTCGATAGGTCAGATAAATTCTAAGCCTGATTTACTCCATCCTTAATGGTATCATTGCTTTGCATAGGAGTTAAGGTGCTATGTTAGGCTAAGCATACAGACTAAGATATAGCTAACTATTTAATTTAACTATTCCCTCCAAGGTAGGCTAGATAGTATAACTATGCCCCCCGGGGTCGTAGACACGGCGCAGTACCCCACTAGGGTAGAATGTGGCCGAAAATAAGAACCAACATGATCTCACACGGAAGAGCATGGAATTCACCAGTTCTTGGTTGACAGCTGTTTCTATTGCTGACTAGAGAGTCCTCGTTTTGGCTCTTGGGGGTGGGTAATTCTATATATATATATATATATCTGTAATCAAAGCCGTCAGTCTGCCTATCCTTCTGTCATTTCCTGTTTTGGTAGTGTTGAAAAGGTTTTGCAGGTATCGCAGTGTATAATGTAGTACAAGAACGGTGATAGTTACACTTCTGCGTCTGATTGGTCCGACTCTTGACCCCATTAAAACTTCTCCTATTGGTCTCCTCCGTCGTCTGTGGGGCAGCTGCCGAGCCCATTATCAGCCGCTGCATATATACTTCATCCTTCTCGTAAGGCGTTACATTCTCTTATATATCACGTCGGTAGTTGCAAAATCGTTCAAGCTTGGCTACCCCACAAGTTTAACCTTAGACCAGCTTTCATTACATCGTCTATAACCTCATTATATATAGATAGCTTATGAACTCCTTATTAATTTCCAAAACCGTTGTATTTGTTATTTGGTCTAGTCTTAGCTTCTAATGGTTATATTAAGACTAAAGATATTACAGGTAGTTCCTTCTTAGTAATGAGAGCAACAATATCCTTGAACTGCTCCTTGCAGGTACAATATCGCCTAAGGGCTATGCTCATGACCTCTTGAACCTATTTTAAAAAGAATAGCTTTTATCAAGTGTTGTTAACGCCTTTGTTTAGGTGTGGTAAAGCTATTAGATACAATAACTGGTGAAGTTATGGTTAGAAATTTGGATGACTAGCTCCCCCGAAGCGGTCCGTACCGAGTCAACGTAGAGCCCATTTGGCATAATGGAAGTAGCCAGTAGTCAAGAAAGAATGGGACAGGGATGATGACCAATCAGAGGAGTGGAAGAAATATCATTGCCGTCACCCACCGGTGATGATGATGATGGTGCTTGGCATGGACTCCAACACTCCCAGCGGGTAGACCTTAACGACTTCGGATATCAGCATGTACATAGAATCACCTATGCGCGGAGCCACGATGGAGGGTCCTTACTGAGCAATGTATCCGGCTGTGAATCAACAACTAGTGATCGCGGTGGAACACGTACAACACTGTGTGAGGGCCTCAGTCTTTCAGGTTCTTCAACCTGACCACGATCTTTGAAACCATAACGAAAAGTCGTTGAATCGTCACAGTTAGCGCAAGAGTTGTAATGGTTCCTTATCTATATCAGTAACAAGGAACTCAATAGCTATAAGGGCCATATGGCAGTATGATCCAGTTAGATAGGAAGAGCACTTATCGAGTCACGTAAAGGAAGAAGCACATATGTTAAAAAAGAAATATCAAGTATGTAAACTTCATGAATGATAGTTGTTACCACAGGCAGTTACTATCAAAGGGTAAAGAAATAGGGGTTTTTAAATATATGATAAAACAAATCTCACAGTAGGAAGGAAAGGGAAGGAGGAACTCTTCAGTCAGAATGCAAAAAGTGGCATCCCAGCTGGAGACCGGAGTAATTCTGAACACATAAAAAAACTTTTCAAGTGCTAAACCTTAAAGCAAAACACAACCTACCTCTAGAAGGGTACTTGAATTGTCACAATAGTTATATAAACTCAATCAAATCGACACGACCAACAATGACTCTATCTGGGAAAGAAGCTTCTGTGCAACTGACTGATCGGAGTAGAAGGGAGTTGTGACCCATCAAACTCGGATATCCGCCCCCAAAACCGAATATTAGGAAAGTGTTCCTCAATACCCGGTGATGTTGACTTTCAACATTCTGTGCTGTTGAGGAAAAAGGAAGAAAAGCCACAAGAGTGCATGAAATGTATTATAGATTCCAAGTAGGGACATCTGGCCCAAGAAAACTCTATAGTCAGCAATACAAACAGTTGCTTACCAACTGGTGACCACAATGGCCACTTTGGTTATGCAAGAACTCCTGTCTCTCAATCCAGTATTCTGGCAACCATCGAACCCATCTCAGGAGGTCTGTCTGGATTGTTACACAAGTGTGGGTTAGTAGTAGCAGAATTATAAACTAAAAGCATGGGGACTCTTTAAAGAACCACGGACTTATTTAAGGATATAATCCAGTTATTCAAAGAACAGAAGAAACAAAACGTAGCCCAAATTTCAATAACAAGATATATGAAGATAAATAGAAAATTTCCTTTTCTACTAGTGACTAACAGCTATATATATATATATCCTATCCATACAATGACTGGTAGTAACGTAAGACATTAACACCTATATAAAACCATAAGGGTTCTCTTTGGAACAATGGGTCCCAACAAAGAAGCATAGAGGAGGCGATTCTCAACACCAAGAGATATTTATCCTTTTAGTCTGCATAATATCCGCAGCCACTTTTACTTACGCTATACTATATCATTTTTAAAAGCTTTTCGACAGAAATATAAAGTGGTTTATTATGCAACAGTTTTAAATACTAGAATCCCATTGTCAAGGAGCTGTGTGATGATTCAACAGCCTGCTGAAATTGGTTCAAAAGTAGTATGCAGGTTGCAGAACCTGAGGGACTGGGGAATCCTCACACAATCGAGCAGTATGTGGCTAACTGCGGTCACCAGTTGTTGGCTGACAACTGTTCCTATTGCTGAGTGAGGAACCCTTCTGTCCTTCTTCCTGATGCGATGAAACTATCTACCTGATATTCAAAATCCTCTTCTTATCCCCCTACTAGAAAGTTTCCGGTTCTCCATTAGAGATAGCTCTGGCAATCTTTCATGTGACATACTTGAAGTCGATGATATTTCGTTCGTGAATCTTAGCAGGGAAGGAAAAGTGAGATCAGACATTAAAAACTTATAACAACGCGGTTTATGCAAGGTTCAAAACGGCCAGCAGAAAATATGGGGTTTCTGACCAGCGGTCGGCGGAGATGAGAGTTACTATCGAAAACTGTCAAAGCTAAGAATCATTCACGAAGGATTGAAAAGACTTTAATAGAATAGACAAGCAAGAATTTGAGCATACAAGTTAGATAGCTCCTCGCAGCCGAAAGAGGGCCAAAGAATCGCCAGGCCAAAAGATAATAAGGCTTTTTGAACTATGCGCAGGTTTCTGCCAGTTGGCTTCGCCTCGGGCAAGACATTTAAAAAGTTGTAACTAGGTATTTCTAGAAAAATATGCGGCTATCGCCGTGGGTAAGCCTAGTACCCCACTTGGACAGAACGTAGCTGGAAAAGAAAATCATTATAATCATCACCAAGCCTTGAGCTGAATTCGAACCTATTTCGGGAAGGCTAGCTCGAGTGTGACACTGTGCAGTCTTTTAAAACTTTAGAACATGTCAAATGCTTCTCAGTATTTTTGTTAGAATGATAATGCTAACACGACCCGCTTCTTAACATTCTGTCAATCAAAAGCTAATCATACTATATATACGTCCGTCTCAGTCAGTATCAGGAAAGCCTATAGCATACTTACTCATCCACGTTTCCTTTCGCTCCTATCAAACCAAGATACACTGTCCTTATACATATTTGATACGACTACCACTAAACGTTTTCGGCTTTTTTACAAAGTAATACTAGTATATAACCTTAGAATATGCACTCATGCAGTTTACGTTTATAGTAACTATACTCAAATTGCTAACTGAACCACCACATAAAGCCGGTAGGTCTTTTAGTTTTAATGCATACAAATAGGAATCAGAAATATGCTAGAGCTCTATGCCTCACTGGCTATTGATATGGACAAGCTGATTATTATCATCTTGCCCTTAAGGTCGGCTGCCTTTATATTGTCAACATTGCGTAGAAAAGCGAGTTATCTATGATAGCCTTGGCCATTGGAACATTGACTGGGTAGAAGCCATACGTATGTATGTATATTTTTCAACTGCTATCTACCGTATCTAGGTACTCTGGTCGTACCCACGGCGACGGTGGGCATAGTTATGCTATCTATAGCTACTTACAACTTATAAAGTTCTCCTCCAGGGAAAGCCTACTGGCAGAAAGCTGCGCGTGGTTATAAGGAAAGAAAAAGGTATAATCTTTACAAAGTATTAAGAGAGAAGGAGAAGCTACCCATTGGGGAACGCCTGGGGGAGAACACTCTCAAGCGCGTCTAACTCATCTACGTCTGCTCTGGCAGCAGGTGGGGAAAAGCGAGGAGGGACTGGGTGGATGGGAATTGGTTCTAGTGTCAGCGGGTCGAGGATCTCCCCATATTGACGGAACTCGTTGACCCGCTTGTAGTGGTGGTTTATGCCTAGCAGTTATTTCGGCGGCGCCCCAGAGACCCACGTAGTAGGCGGTCAATAGGAACGCTCAGAGTGGTGTAAAGAAGCGGACCAATTGATAGGGACGAGTAGGTATGGCAGTAATTATCGCACTGAGATAACTGCGAGAAAGCCATCATGAGGCCCACATCGGTAATGATCTCACAACCAACAGAATATATCAAAAAGAAAAGGAACATGAAATGCCGACGAAACGTTCTCCGAGCTAAGTATTACCTACGAAAGATCAAAGTTAAGCGTCAGTGGTTAAAATTGTCAAAACTGAGAACCTCCGATGAATGACAGAAAGGTTCTTGGTAGAACTGTTCCAGAAAAATTCTTAGTATATAAGGTAGATGGATTTTTTGCAGCAAGAAGGGGGACGAAAAGAACTCCCCAGTAAGCAGCTCATACAGTTGTTTAAACTAATTGATAATCGCAGTACATTTGAATCTCTGTAAGAACCTTTTTTATCTTTGATACCGTAAGCTCTGAACTTGGTTCAAACCCATTTTCAGGAAGACTAGTTGGATAGTCACAACTGGTAACCAGGCAAGCGTGCCAACGGCTTCCAATATTAATACGGACATAGAATAAGCTAACTCCCGGAGTCATGACCAGGACTCCTCAGTCAGCAATAGACGATAGTTGTCAGCCAACAACTTTGTAACCACGGTAAACCGCGCATTCATCATGTGTAAGGACCCCAGTCTTTCAGGCTCTACAACCTAGCTACTGCTTTCGAACCCTTCTCGGGAAGTTGTAGACTCGTCACAAGGGTCGTCAGCTGCCCCGAAGACGGCCTATATAAAATCAACGGGGACTCCCTAGTAGGAAGTGGCTTACACAATCTGAAGTCCAAATACTGCGGTTCTCCTACTCAGATAAACTGCAATAACCTGCAACAAACCAACATTCCGGCCCAGATGGACAAAGGTGGCAACACTGGAATGCTGATGGCTTCGACTTTAATAAATATGCATGTAGAATAACTTATTACCTGACCCATGACGACGACGCTTCATTCAATAAAAGTTGCTAACCAACAACTATATCGCAGTAAAAAAAACATATACACTGCTGTGTGTGCACTCCAGTTAATCAGGTCCCACAACTTGGCACTAGCTTTGTACCCATCCCAGGAGGTTGCGCAGAATTCTCACACTATGCTTGTATCAGATAGATCTACTTATCTATTGTTAATATATATTTTCTCAGGACTTTACAATAGGCCATCGAACTAAACCAACTCGCCAGATAGCTCCATGGTAAAGAAAATTCTTCAATACTGTATAGTAGTCCTTTTTTGAACTCCATTATATAGATAGGTTAAGTATAAACTACAGTCAAAAAAACTTATAAAATAGACAGTGCTCACAGCTGTTAAGTCGGCTTTGTTTTTTATAGAACTTGGTAATTTTTATGTAACAAGAGAAGACTATCAAGTCGACTGTACTATTTGCTATCCGTTTGCTTAGAAAATTGTATAGAGCTTTTAAAAATACCTCATAGTACCGATACTGACCAAACAATGGCGATCCGTATTTTTCCCTAGTTATTGTCTAACTAAAGCTGTTGCTTTGATTAGTTGAAAGCAGCGGACGTTTTGCGCCAAATCATTGAAACATTGTATGATTAGTAAAATATTAAAAGTAAAGCTCCTAGGAAAACTCTGGGGGGTTTCGGAAGCCCGCTAGAAACATCTGTGAGTGGAAGGGCTCTGCACTACTTATACGAACCACGGATGATGATGATTCTCTATCCGGCTATGTTCTACCCAAGTGGGTTACTAGACAGCGCCCATGACGACGGCGGGCTGTATTTGCAAAGAAAAGGCACTTGAGAGTCTATTCTATCACTGTTAAAGAAATACGGAAAACCAAAGCAAACAATGGCACCAGGGGTCCCTTACTAAACCTTGTTAATGCCTTTGAATTTATCAATTGTATATTAAAGGGTATAAGATATTAATCCCCACTAGTTAGTGCTCGACTTGAATATAAGCAGACAGGGGTAAACACTTCATCAAATGTGGACTGTGCTGTTAATAATCTATATACATATGTTGCTTTCAATCCTTCACATATAAATACATTAGAACTTCGAGATGTTGGGTAGATGCTTCAACCTGCTTATATCAAATATTGTCCACTTGTTATAACTAACAGAGTAATCAAGCAAGAACAAGGGGTTCTGACGAAATGTTGTTGAGTAATGTGACGATTCAGACGGACTTTCCGAAATCGGCTCAAAATATGCCAGGTCTCTGGACCTGAGAGATGAAAGTTCTCGCACATCCAAAGTAGCCGTTGTGATCACTGATTGGTAAGCAACTGTTCAAACTATTGCTGACTGGAGAGCTTCTTCGGCCAGACGGCCCTGCCTGGAATCTATATGCATCACATACACCCTTTTGGCTTCTCTTCCTCCTCAACAGTCTGCTGTTGAGGGTCAACATGCTTGGGTGTCGAGGAACACCATCCCAATGCTTGATTGTTGGGGCGGATACCCGAGTTTGATAGATTACTCCTCCCCTTAACCAATCAGTCAGTTGCATGGAAGCCACTTCCCAGATAGGGCCGTTGTTGGTCGTGACATACTAAGAATCACTAACGAAAGATTATCGAGTCCAGATGTGTCACTGATGCAAAATCGTCAGAACTGACAATCTCGGACGGAAGACTGAAAGACTTCTAGTAGAGGGACAAGAAGGGATATTGAGTATGTAAGGTAGATAGTTTCATCACGTTAGGGAGATTGATAGGCCTAGATGCACACCAGCAGCCGCTCCGCAACAGTGGAAAAGGACCAATAGGGAAGCACTGAATGGGACATGGAGACAGACCGATCACAAAAATGTTATCGACGCCAAGAACCACCGATAACTGACCTCTGTACCCTTGACGATAATCGGGAACTTAGTCGATGATACTCTGAATGGCAGGGCAGGCATACCAACGGTCCTCGAGCATAAATGAGTATCAGAAACTCCAATCTCCAGAAATACTACGACAGTCAGCGATAGAAACATTTGTTGGTTAACAACTGGTGACCGCAGTAAGCCACATACAATACTGTGTAAGGACTTAATCCCTCTGGTTCCACAACCTGGCCACTGCCTTTGAACACCATCTCAAGAGGTTGTGGACTCGTCACATTTAGGAACTTAGTAAACTTCCGCGAATCTCTCTTCTATTATTGTCAGAATCACAATAATATAGATGGAAAAAGTAATGGTAGGATTAATACTTCTCAGAAGGTGAAAGACATTCAAAGCGGGGGGGTTATATTATAGTTCATAGATGGTTATCAAACAGGAAAGGTAACGTGAAGTACAAAGGAACAAATACAATCAAGGTACGCGCTGGTCGAGAATAGCTAATGGGATATAGGGGAAGAATGATATCAGAGCTTAAAGTATCTTGCTCTATCGATACCGTTACGTATCCTAGGGATGTGATAAAGCGCTATATTCACTGAAAATATCCATAGTATACTCATAAAATTCAGAAGTACGATATGCCTATAGCATATAGTGAACTTAGGTAGTCAGAATGACGTGTTTAAATCTTATATCTAGAATTGGTGGACATAAATGCCAGCCCGACAAAGCTAGTATATTTAACAATATCAACGAGTTTCGTCAATATGGGGAGATCCTCGACCCGCTGACACTAGAACCAATCCCATCCATCCAGTTCCTCCTCGTTTTTCCTCACCTGCTGTCAGAGCAGACGAAGATGAGGAGTTAGACTCACTTGGGATTGTTTTCCCACAGGCTTTCCCCAATGGGTAACTTCTCCTTCTCTTTTCCCTCAAACCACACGCAGGTTTCTGCCACTAGGCTTTCCTTGGCGTAGGACTTTATAAGTTGTAAGTAGCTATAGATTGTATAACTATGCCCGCCGGCGTCGTGGGCACGGCCCAGTACCCCACTAGGTAGAACGTGGCCGAAAAATAGAATCATCATCATCGTCATCAGGAGTTGTGAAATCGGCACACGTTGCTGACTCCGTTTAAGTTCTGAGGTCGGTTCAATTCCAGAAGGTAGTGCGACAGAACCGCTATCACAATGTCTACCTTTAAGGAGGATGTCAAGGACGAACTATTCAAGATGGATCAACCTGAAACTCTGGACGAGTACATCAAGATGGCTGTTCGAATCGGCAACCGACTATATGGCGGCGTCAGCAGAAACGTCAAGGGAAGTCTGGCACAGCCAGATCAGCGATGGCGCACAAGGCCTCCAATAAGGAGTCGAAGGCAATCTTAAAGTCGACGGTTACTGGAATCCATGCCGGGCCTATGGGTATCGACGCGGCCTAGAGGGCCAAGACCGAGCCGATCTGTTACAACTATGGAAAGAAAGGGTACATTCGGAAGACTTGCAAGGCACCTAACAAACCTCGGAAGCCAGTTCCCGAGAACGAAAGCGCCACTGTGAAGCAGAAGTTGCGGCAGAAGTCCATGCGGCAGAACGAGCTGAATCGACACGGCTGCACTTTCGGAGACGAAAGCATGAGGACAGCGACGACTACGGGCTTTGACTACAAAGGATTTTCCCTGCCTCCCTACTAATTCTTGAAGCCGGGAAACGGATACTAGGGGCCTTCTGACGGTCCCAGAGCCAAGTTCCTGAGGGGTGTGTCCGAGAAGTCGCAGCGACCCAGATCTCCAAGACTGACAACCGATTCAGGGTCAAGGCACAATGAGAAAAGCACGAAGCATTGGTGCTAGTGGACGGTGATGCCCAGATGGACATCATAGACTGGGCGTATGTTAATCACTACCGCGTACCATGGCGAAAGAAGAATCGACCGATACCAGCACAAACACCCTCCAGAAGCCAAACTATAACTTACAAGACAGAGCCACTCGATATCATAGTGACAGGAAAGACTACCAGGGTGGTCTTTGACATCGTCGATGTGGGCGGAAGGAAGGATATGACTTTGGGAGCACCTTGGCACTAGTAGGATGACCCAGACATCGACTGGAAGGGAGGTGGCCACCTACGCCCGCGGGTTCGAGCATATCCGACCAGTCCAATGGCGCGCGGAGGCGACGGGTTGCGAGGGCGGAGCACCGGCGGTGTGCTACCCGAGATCCCACCGCATAGACCTACCTCGGAGCCCCAGAAGGTCCAGGAAGAGGCGGCAGCCAACCTGGCGATACCTGGTCGACCGGACAGCCGGAGGAAGGCCAGGAGACAAACACGGTGGAAGGTTGCTGTGGTCTCCTGTGGACGGAGGCCGACAACTCGCGATCGAGGCTTGGGTCACATCTCGCGAAGGCGCATCAATCGAGAATCCTGCAAGAGTCACGCTAAGGGGGACGATTCGATTCCCGAAGAATACCAAGGTCACCTTGTATTTAAGGCTAAGCATCTGGAGGGACTCCCAGAATGGACCGTTTGACCATGGAATTAATTTGAAAGAAGGAGCCCAACTGGAAATTTTCAAGGTGTACCACGCGAGCGAAAGGGAGTACGAGGCACTCAAAAAGCACCTTGAGGAGAACCTGAAGCGCGGACACATTCGATCTTCTACCTCTCCGGCCGGATACCTTGTGCTATTCGTCCCTAAGAAAAATGGAGAGCTGCGAATGTGTGTGGACTACCAGCAGCTGGACGAGCAGACTGTGAAGAACCGATATTCCCTGCCGCTCATCTCGCAACTTCGAGATCAACTGCCAGGGCCACGCATCTTCACCCGCCTCAATTTGCCGACTACCTACGCCCATATCAAGGAAAAAGACGAGTGGAAACCGCGTTCAGGACGCCCTATGGGCACTACAAGTACCTTGTTATGTCTCCCGGATTTATCAACGCACCCGCTACCTTTCAAGCCAAGGTCGATCACACCATACTCCCGCTCTTAGATGAATTTATCGTATGCTAGCTCGACGACATTCTCATCTGCTCGAAGAACCTCAAGGAGCATCACCGCCACGTCCAGAACAGCCTTGATGCTCTGCATGAAAGAGGGTTCTCGGTTAATAAAAGAGCGAGTTCCATGTGACAAAAGACTACCCCTTGGATATGAAATCTGTCCAGGAGAACTACGCATGGAATCAGGGAAGATCAGCACTGTTCGAGACTGGCCCATGCCAACCACCGTTAAGGAAGTTCGAGCCTTTATAGGCTTTGCCAATTTCTACCGCATGTTCATTCGGAACCTCGGACAAAATTGCCAGGCCACTACACGGGCTCATCAAGAAAGGCGTGGATTTTTACTGAGGCCAGAGAAGGAGAATGCCTTCCAGTGTCTCAAGAAAGCTATCGTCAGCGAACCCGTCCTTAAGCTTCAGACCGGACGAGACCCTTTGAGGTTGAGACCGAGGTGTCTGGCTTCGCTATAGGAGGACAGTTAGGCCCACGAGACGACAGCGGGAAGCTTCACCCTGTGGCGTTATTCTCCAAGAAACTCAACAATACACGAATGAACTACCCAATCCACGACAAAGAGCTCCTCGCCATCGTTGAGGCTTTCCAGGAATGGCGACTTTGTCTTAGTGGCACTACTTACGAAGTTCAAGTGTATATTGACCACAAGACCGGATCACGAGCAATCATAAGGAGGGGCATCGCCACCTTTATTGCAGGAACAATTCGACGGGACTTTGGCACATCCGCTACAAACAGTCGAGGAATGCTGCGAAGCGTACCGGGAAGAAAGACAAGGCTTCGCCGACTACTCCATCCAACTCAGCGAAGAAGATCAATGAAAATGGGGAATGGGAGAGCTCGAAGGACCAGAGGGACCAGATGCTGGAGTGTATTGGAAGAGTGAACTACTCCGGCATAAGGCAAACCCTACTTCAGTGTCGATTGCCAACGCCAAGTCATCCGCGAGATTCACGAATCTAGACTTGGCGAACACGTAGGGATTGCTAGAACCATTGCCAAGGTCCGACCATACTTTAGCTTCCCATACCTACCCCAGCAAGTACGCCAAGTGATCAATGAATGCGATTTGTGCCATAAGAGCAAGGCGGCATGGCACAACCCATACGGGCATTTGCAACCGTTAGAAGTCTCTAAACGACTTTGGAGCGCTGTAACACTCGATTTTATTACCAAATTTCCCACTTCTGGGGACAGCGCAACCGACAGCAAATGCGACAGTATTATGGTCGTTGTGGATCGATATACTAAATGGGCCTATTTCATTACTGACACGAGAAGATTGGTCAGCGGAGCGAATGGCAGATGTAGTACTAAGATATGTTGCAAGCAACCATGGCTGGACAAAGGAGAGGATTTCAGATAGGGACTCGAAGTTCTCCTCTACCTTTTGGAAAGCCTTGATGGAACCACTAGGTTCGAAAAGCAGATTGTCCACGGCATACCACCCACAAACGGACGGGCAGACCGAACGACTCAACCAGGTGGTCCAAGAATACCTCCGAAACTACGTGAATTACCGACAAAACAATTGGGCTGACCTGCTGCCGTGGCGCAATTGGCGTACAACACCACGCCCACTGAGACGACTAAACTTTCTCCTTTTTTGCGAATTTCGGATGTCAGGCAGACCTACGATTGGGACCAGAGGTTTCGGTACCCAAGGTGCAATTAAAAGCCAACCAACTACGCTCACTGCATGAATCAGCAAAGAAGGAGCTCGAGTTTGTACGCCAAAAATTGAAGAAATACTACGACCAGCGACGGCTCGAGGGACCTCGCTTACAGAAGGAGGATAAAGTCTATCTCGTTGCCCGAAATTTAAGAAACAAACCAAGCGCCCAACTTGACTTCAAGAAACTCGGACCACTTTTGATAGGAGAAGAAAAACTATCTGACACCAACTATCGACTGTCGTTGCCACCCACTATGAGACTTCGCCCCAACGTTTTCCATATTTCGCTTCTTGAATTAGAACCCACCACTGTACGTACTGCTGAACATGAGGAAGCCGAGGACGAAGAAGTATGGGACGTTGAAGAAGTACTAGATTCCAAGATCTGAAATAGGAAGTTGGAATACGTGATCAAATGGTTGGATTCTAACCCAGAAAGCAACTCGTGGGAACCCATCGAAAACCTCAATTGCCCAGAGAAACTATAGGACTCCCATCAACGACACCCGCATCGACCGGGTTCAGATCTTGCAAAAGGACCTCCAAATCGGCGCCCAAGGACAAAGAAGCTACCGAAGTTACCAGAGGCTTTCTCTCTTTTCTTTACCTCTAAATCATCTAGCGTCGAGAGCCCCCGCGCAACCCTTTCCACGCCCTTTTATACCAAAACTTCATTCTGCCGACGCAACCCCTGCAGACGTGCTAGCGCTTCGGACGCCTTGCGCTGATACTGAGACAGAAGCCGTTCCGCTTCTCTCTCCTCCTTATTTAGACGGCGTTGCTCGGACAAGATGCGATCCACTGGATTTAACACGAGAACCCTAGGCAATGGGAAAAGAGAGTGCTCATAGGCCGATAATAGGACACCTGAGCCATCGCATGAGTGACCATGCAGCATGCATGCCTCACAACGGGGAGCTTTTGGGGCCATCCGACATTGAAGGCTGTTAGCCGCATACCGTAAGCAAGGCATGACGAGGAAGCCGTTCTCAGCGATATTAACGGACAAAAGAGTGGCGATAACGGGCAGCACGTGAGAGCTGTTGGCCTAGCATCAGAAAGGAGAAAAATCGAATACTAGGGGAGCCTTACCGAAGAACAAAGGTTAAAGCTCGAGAGAGCCTTAGCTGTCTTTCGGGCCGAAAGACCTGAGAAAGGGTACCATGTCAAGGCCAACGGAATAAGTGAGGTCCTGCCAAAAAAAGCAGGGAGACGCCGTAAGGACAGACCAAACAAAACATTCCCACCGCCAAGATCAAATTATCACGGCGTGATACTTTAGTATCACCGGTGATGCTCGTGGTGGCAGGAGTGATACTGGAGGAGACGCTCATGTATATATAAGACCCAGCTAGCCACTAGTTAGGAGGAATTCCTCAATCAGCAATTAAAACAGTTGTCAGCCAACAACTGGTGACCGCAATGAACCCCATACACTACTGTGTGACGACCCCAGTCACTCAGATTCTACAACTTGGCCACTACCTTCGAATCCATCTTAGGAGGTTGTGGAATCCTCATATTATGTCTCTTCTAACCAATGGGAGGATCTATGTAGATTGCAATGCCATGCTAGGCGCGCAAGTAGCACCACAGTAGCTCCCTAAATAAGCACCAAGGTAGATATCTACACTATCTTAATAATACGACCAACAGGTAGTATCAGGCGGAAAAAGTGGGATCAGACACAAATTACCAATGAAGGCGCGGTTCACGCGAGGTTCGAAACGGCAAACAGGAAACAGGGGGTTTCTGACGAACGGTAGTCAGAGCTAAGAATCGCTGACGAAGGACCGGATGGCTCTTGGTAGAAGAGGAATGATTCTGAGTATGTAAAGCAGATAAGTTCCTTGCAGCAGGAAGGGGGACGGGAGAACTCCTCAGTCAGCAATACAGTAATTGCCCGAACAGAGTGGTGACTACAGGGCTTCTGAATCTGTGTGAGAACTGTCTCTCAGATCCATAAGCCTTGAACCGAATCCGAACCCATCTCAGAAGGCTAGCTGGATCGTCACACTGCTCATCTTCCTTGACTTTGTGCAGGCTGTTGCAGGAATACTTTAGGAAGATAAAAGTGATACTTTGAGAGCTTTCGCATAGGTCACAGTTGCCAATCTCCATTACTTGGGTCGAACACAATTCAAGCGAGCAGCATAGACAGTGTTCGGTCTTTCCTTTCAGATTCATAGCTGCTTAATACGCATTTTCCACAGTTTTAGGCATCACGCTGCGTCATCCACCGCGAAAGTTCGAGAGACGTCATGGATTATGTATTGTATCATTGGTGATGACATTATCCACTACAAGACCTCCACTTGTTTCCTAGCTGTAGGCCAACTCACCGCTCCCAGATAACGACAGTTCACGTCATAGGGCCCTCACTCATAATGAGAAAACAGCAACAGAGATATATACAGCAGATGCACAAACCTGTTGGTCTATGGACGTAGCGCCAACCAAAACGCCTCGAACCCGGACACCCCCTCACCGAAGCCAGAAACAAACGACCGTCCAACAGCGACCTCCTCTGACCATCGCCATGCATGCCCTAGCACCCAACAGTCTTAAGTTCTCACCAGAAGCTGCACCAACCAATATAATGTTGGCAGAGATTTTCGAGCTTAGTTGCCTCAATAATGAGCTTATTCACTTGATCCGGAACATTGAGTTCTTCGTGTGGTTTGAAGTCACGTCCAGTGAGCTTTTGAGCAACACGATCCAGGACTTCGATAGCCCTAGCATTCTGTACCTCGGGCATCTCATGAGCTCCATTGGTATTGGACATGCTGCTTGAAGGCGCCACAGAAGAGTTTGTCCGTGCCCGAGCACGGGCGCCTGGGCCGCCCATCATGCTCTCAACTCCACCGGTCTGTGCCAGATATTCTGTTGGAGCAATGGGACCATCTAAAATAGATGGGCGGCGGGTGCGTGCTCCTTGGGGTCCAGCAAGTGCTTGCTCTCGTTCGGAGCCAAAGCGAGGGCCAGGGGGGCTGGCAGGATTGGTCAAGCGCCACGTGAGCAGTGGATCATGGATGAACTAGACGGTAGTTAGTTTTTCTGGTTCCAAGAACAACGGAGATTAGTTAAGAATACTTACAGCTTCGAGAACAGCCATCACGCTCTCTTTGTTATCCCGCAAGACCCTCATCACGTGCTCACAGGTTGTCCGGAAGCTGCCCTCAATGTTGCTAACTTCCATGGCATATGTGAGCATGCGAGTCAGTCTGAACGGCACCCGTTCAGGGTATTTCTCTCGTTTCATGGCAACTTCGAAGCAATCGCCAAAGTCGATGTGGATGATCTTGCCTGTGATCCGGTCGAGCATCAGGTTGCTAGGATGTCTGTCTCCCAGACCCAGGATGTATCCCACCATAGACATGACACCAAGAGAGCGCGTGTAGTTGGTCCTCCGGTCCAGCCAGGCCTCGGAACTCTTGCTCTTGAGCCAAAGCACGCGATACAAATCTTGGCCGGTGGTATTGTCGAGGGCATAGCCGAACACCTCAACTTTCTGCATCAAGGTGAGATTGTCATAATCGGGTGCCATTTGAAGCATGATCCGGTGCTCGATGTTGAGAAGAATCTTCCTGGACTCTCTATATTCCCTGATGAGCTGATGAATAGTATCACTGTTGGGCACCCAACCAAGTAGACCAGAATTCTGAGACAACGGAATAGCCGGGTATCGCTGGATATTGAGATGGCGCTTATAGCATTCCGAGTCATTAGCCAGAAGAGTATTGCACAAACCGAAGAGCTGCATGACGCGTTCGTCTTGACGGATATCCTCGTGACCCTTGAGCAGGAAGGTGTATGTTTTGCCGTCGCTGCCGAGGATGTCGAGCTTCCTTGGGCGTTGCTTCGAGCTGATAACGCTGAATGTGCCCTCGAAGGCCATGATCCTGACGATCGGCTGGCCGCTGCGATAGGTACCAGGCACGGCGAGCTCTAGGTCCCTGGCTGCCAAGAGATCGGGTGAGCAGTAGGTCAGCTCGAGAGACGTCATCTGAGGGAGCTGCCGACTGATGCGGCGGAAAACAGCGTAGTACAGGTCCCAGGCTTGGCCGATGTCAGCCAAATCGCCAGTTTGCCGGTAGTTCCTGCACCATTCTCGCGCGTCCGCCAAGTCCCTGCCGAAGGCTTGTGCGAACGATATTTCTCTAAGTGTCTTGGGCCCTTTCTCAAGCAGTTCGTGCAGGGGCTCCAAGACGTCAAACATGCCCTGGATGTTCTTGTCACCAAAGTACAACCGCGATGCCTCCTCGAGAGCTTCATGCCAGAGTTCGTGCCAAAGAACAGCGACCCTGATAAGCTCGCGACTGACGATCTCGGCCTGCTCGACAAGCCTCGGGCTGTGCGCGCGCATGCTTTCCATGATTGCCAGGGCTGTCTTAGACCGTCGCGTGCTCTGCCGCGACTTGGACGCCACTGTCAGCGGGTAGACAAGGGCTTGTGGATGCGCGCGCCCGACGTCAGACAGCAGCGAGTGAATCGACTGCTGCACCCTCTTGTTGGGTTGGTTGATCCGGGCGATCAGCTGAGGTATGACTTCAAGCCAGGTGTCGACGCTGACGTGACTGATGCCCTCCGTGACGGCATTGATGACTTCTTGGTAGCCGCCATATGTGAGCCACAGCGAAAGCAGACGGAGGGTGTCCTGCAGGGAGCTCCCGGATGACAGAGCAATGGATTCGAAAAAGCCCCGCACTGCGGGAACGACGTAGTCGGTGACAATGCTGTGTTCCGACAAGCCTATCGACTCCTTCCGGGGTGCAAGCGCCTGGACAACTTCAAAATTGGCCAGAGCCCATGCATGCCAGGCCTTATACCACCGCGAATTATACCGAGTGGCATTACGATAGCAATCGAGGATATCAGCGCGCCGCGTGAGCTGCCAATCGTTCTTGTTGAGGGCGATGATCCAATCACCCTGTCGGAGGTAACATTTGGCAAGTAGCACAGTCTGTTCTACCCACTGACGTTGTGCCTCAGGGTTCAGGAGGGCCGGATCATCGATGTCCACAGCAAACCGGGAAGCACCGAGCCCATCCATAACACCACCATTGGCAGCCTGCTGAGAGGCGAAGATTTGTAACCTAGCCGCCTCGAGGCGCTGTGCTGTCTCCTCGGTAAACCTACGCAAGCAATACAAAGTCCGCTCTGCGATCCCTCGGTCAGAGGTCCGGACGCCAGGCTGCTGGCCGACCGCCCACTGATATTTGAGTATTGCATAGACAATCGGCAACGCAATTCTCTCGGTGGCGGGAGTCGTTGGCCGGTCATGCCAATAAGGGATGACCGATTCTAATGGCCCATCTGTCTCGATGAGCTGCTTCAACGACTTTTCAGCAAGACCCATGCGTCCAGATTTGCGGCACAAGTTGGCAAACTTTGTCCACATGTGCATGTTTTCTTGCGGAGTGAGCACGAGAGACCTCAATCGCAGGATCCGTTGCCAAACCTCAACATTACGCTGGCAGCCTTTCAGACGCGTTTCCCAGGTCGCACGCAGTGTAGCGCGCTTTTCGGGACCACTCTGCTTGTATATGATGAGCTCTTCCAGCTCGGCGAGCATCTGGACTCGAACAACGACTTGGTAGGCACGATTGTACGACTCGCTGACCAGAGCGCTGAGCTCCGTATCAAGTCCTTCCCGAGCCTGCTCAATGCAGGTCAACGCCTCGCGGAATTGGTTGCGGTGCAAGGCAAGGATTGCGCCAAAGAAGGCACGGTCAGGGGAGAAACGCTTCATGGACTGCAGGTAGATGTCCATAGAATCCCATTTCCCAAGACCCCAAGCAGCAGTGGTGGCCAATGGGGCAATTCTTCGCTGAATCTCCGGGCTCGAGTTTGCCCACGTCTTTCCAGCCAGGGACGCCAAAGAATCCCATTCTCCCAATGCATGATAGCAACGCATCTTGCCCATAACAATATCCACTGGGGTTGGCTGGTCTTGCGGGAGCTCACGTTCGCGTTGGCAGTAGAAATTAAGTGCTTCATCCCACCGCTCCAGCTTCTCAAACCAGCTTTCCCGAAGCTGAATTCCATCCTTGTAGGCCTTGGCTTTGCGGAGGATACCAATAGCTGCGTCTGACTGCTGCAGCTGGTTGTTGATGACAATGAGAGCTTCAACGGCATGGCTGTTATGGTCCTGCAAGAACTCAAGCTCCTTGTAGTGGAGTGCCTTGGCATATGCATGACAGCGAGCGGCTTCGCGACCTAGGACTCGAATGTCGATAGGAAGTGCTTTGTCATCATGTTCCATGAACTCTGCAAGATTGAGAAGCTGACCTAAGAGGTCAGGAGGTACATTTTCGGATTTGATAGTGTTCTCGATGTTGGTGATAAGGTCCTCCTGTAACTCTAGTATTAGCCAAGCAATCTCTTCACATTCCCCCCCCCCTTCTTCCCCCTACGTCTGGGCTGGTAATTAGTCTAGGGAGGTCAGTCATTATCATACCTGATGCTGTTCGTACAGTTCATTCCAACACGACACAAAAGCCGAATTGAAAAGCTCTCTTGCCAGGGGTTGGTAGTTACTCGCCAGACTAGCGCAGGCCCGCAATGAATGGTTGGGGGACTCGGAGAGCAGAGTTGTGCTGAACTTGCGGAACCACTCATGCCAGTCGTCCTTAGTAGACTTGCCCTTGGTGTCCCACGCTTGCTTCAGATGCATAGGGTTGAGATCCAATTTCTTTGGAGGGTTGTTTTCGGGCGAGTACTGCTCAATAACGTCGTCCTCAAACCGCGGGGCCAGGTTCTGGGGCAAGGCCTCGCCCTTTTTGAGCTTCTCGACGGCTTTGTCATAGTTAGCATGCTGGATGCCATACATGGTAATAATTTTGTCGACCGTGTGTTCGAAGTGCAGATAATCCCTCCCTAGCTGCAGCATGAGGGCACATATGGTATCCAGCGCTGCCACACGAAGACTAGGCTCCTGGCCTGCGAGAACGCGAGTCAAGGGGTGAATGATCTTGGACGCGTAATCGTTGAGATTCACCATGCTTGAAAGTTTACCAATGGTCTCAATAGCCGACTTTCGGAGGAATGCAGGCTGAGCTGGGCTGTCAAACAACCGAACAAGTATGGGAATGATGAGGTGCATATACTCCTCCGCACTGGAGCCAAACACCAAGAACGCGTGAAAGATCTTCTCTGTTGGCTGCCGCTTGGTGCTCACATCCTTCTCGAGCACTCCAAGCATTAAAGGAAGCAAGCCTGCCAAGTAAATCTTGAACTCGCCCTCCAGCGATCGGGCAATTGATTCGATCAGGTTGAGTATGGTTGTTTGGAGGGATGAACTGGTGTTCCAGAATTCCTGCAGCAGCGCAATGATATCTGGGAGATAGACACGGATGTGTTGGCGGACAATCGTGACAAGCCTACTCAAATGATTGAAATAGAACTCGAGTCGTGACGGACTGGACGCCCGGATGACGCCGATAAAGGCCGGAACAACTCGGTCAAGAAACTGGACACACTTGAGCCCAAGTGTGATAAAAATGCTCATAATGGCGTCCACGACGTTACCATGCCACTGCACCAAAGACTGATCCTGGAGAATATGCAGGAGGGCGTTGATGACGACTGTGGGATAGTAATCCTCCTGTGACGGGGTCAGGCCAGACATCATCAAGGACACGTCTGTTTGCTGGGTGGCTTCAGGTCGGCGCTGGGTCTGTGGCGCTCTCTCTTCAACCTGCTATTGTTGGGTTTTAGCATTCGGCATTTCAAATGAATGACACAAAAAGCGGGGCTTTGTCGAGAACACCATACCTGGTATTTATAGGGATCAAGGGCGCCGAGGATACCCAAAAGCTTTATAGTCTCCTGGCGAAGCGGACCATGCTGAGGCTCGCCCCTAATGATAGACTGGAGAATCTCAAGAAGTTGGGGATATTCAAGGTACGGCTTAATGACATAGCCAGCATTGCTAGCTAGTTGGCCTAAAGTGTGGAGGGCAGCCTCACGCTTGATAGGAGCACTCTGATCCTGTAAAGCATCAATGATGATCGGCATGAGAGTATCCTTGTACGCCAGCATCTCCGCTCCTCCGACGGCACACAGTTCTCCAATCGCCTGTAGAATGGTTGCCGCAACGGATGGGGTTGGATCAGATGCCTTCGGCAAGAGAACTTCGGTGATAGAGCTGACGTATGGCTTAATTAGATCTTGGGCATGCTGAGTCAGCAGACTAAGGAGTCTTGCGCTTTCCTCTTTGCTCCGCGGTACATCTGTGTACTCGAGCTCGGTCAACATCTGAATGACGGTTTTTCTCAGATGCGGGATGACATAGGCAGGATTATGGCGGGTTAGCCGGCCAATGATTGTGACAGCAGCTTCCCTCACAGCAAACTGTTCGTCGTGAAGGGCGAAGAAGAGCGTCCGGATGTTCTCAGCCTTGGCGAGATGCTGATCAAATCTCTCGTCGAGAGCGGTCAGGACAGTTTGACGAATCTTTGGCTCCGGGTCGGAGATGCCCACAGTCAAGAGTTTGTCGACAACCTCGGCAACGACTTGTAATGCGTGATAGCTGGTCTGATTCACGATGGGATCGCGGATATAGAGCTGGCAGCAGGTAAGTGCTGCAGCTTCCCGAATTTCTGGGTCATCATCTTCGACATATTTGATAGCAACATCACGCACAAACTCGTTCAAGATGTGGCCGGAAAAGTCGAAGCTTCCCAGCGTGTTCAAAGCAAGCTTCACTTCAGCTTTACCACGCTCATGAACCGAGGGGTCCTTGGGGTCCTTGGGGATGGGTGGTATAGAAGGAATCGGAGTTGAGTAAGGTGCCCCCAGCGGCCGAAAGGGTTCCCCGCAAAGAACTTTGCTCAGCATGTTCAAGAGCCGCTCTTGAATGATGCCTTTGACCGGGGGGATGTAAAAAGCCATATCGACAAGGGCCTGGGTGAGCTTCGGTGTGAGCTCACAGGCGAAGATAGGATCCAGGAGTGCCTCCATATATTTGCTTAGGGTCTGGCCAACAGCTACAGCTAGCCGGCTGATGCAATCGAAGACGGGGTCGACAGAGCCCCGTTTTCGAGACTGCACACTGAGCCCCTCGCGGACATGAACCAAAATGCTGTCGAGATAGGGGGTGATGGAGCTCTTGACCGAGTTGGCAATGTTGCCAATGGCGAGGAAGGCGTCATTGCGCTCCTTTTCCTTCTTCAGCATGTTGGTCAGATAGACCATGAACTTATGAAGGTAAGTAGCGCTAAACTCCGAGGGGGCGTAGTTTGCCAGATCAGGGATGAGAAAGACCACCGTCTTACGAATGGCTGGATCCCGGGCATCCTTGTGGCGGTAGACGATGTCACAGGCCTCCTGGTAGTGACTCTGCATGTACATGCCGCCTTGTTCTAAGAGCTCCTTGAGAACTAACAGCGACGCATGGATGTACTCGACACTGTTGGTCTTCAGCCCCTTGATGGCCTCTGCAAACATCTTGTCCATCCATTCTTGCTTTAGATCCTGGTCGCGTTCCCGGATGATTTTGAAGCACGCGCTGACGGTTTCGCTCGACGTCGCCCGAATTAAGTGACGTGGATCGCGCAGGCCGATCCATATATGGTCGAACACAAAGCCCACATATGGATACATGAGCGTGGGGCAATTCCTAGCCAGTTCGCGGAGGACCAAGACAGCGCTGTACCGCCGCTCCTCGACACGATCTGATTGCATCCACTCAAGCGCCGTCTGCACCTCGGCATCGACCAGCTCCGAGATGAGAGAGCCGCCCGGCTTGCAGAGCTTCCCAAGAACGACGGCTGCAGGCTGCATAGGGTTTAGGTCCTTTCCTCGGAGAATAGTGCCGATGTACTGCTGAAAGCGACTGAGTTTCAAGGCAGGCTCTATGCCGTCGAAATCCACCAGCGCATCGAGAATATAGACACCTCCCATCTTATCGTAGGTGTCTGTACTCTGAATTAAGGCCATCGTCTTTTGGTGCACTGTATCAAAGAAGCGCTGGAATTGTTCGGCGCTCATCTCTGCCCCAGGGTTAGGAGCCTGCAGGATATTTCAAGAGCTATGGATGGTGAGAAGGCAACTCACCCTGCTTGGCAATATGCACCAGCTCGCGGACCTGCCGTGCGGCACGCTTGCGCTGGTCTTCCCCGTGACTTCTAGGGGGGTTGTGGATGTCAGCCCAGTGTTCTGCTACCATCGAACACGCAGATGTTCTGTGCGCTGGAGGACGCTGGAAGCGCTGGAACATGTGCTTCCCAGACATATAGCCTCTCTGGCCACAGCAACACCGCTCTGACAAGTATGGCTACATACCGACTCCTAGCATCCTTTATGTATTGATCCAGCGCGCTGGACACGGTATCTCGAATAACTGATGACATCTTCGCAACTGGAACGGAACGTATGTTCGCTGTTCAACCTCCTTGCGACAGTACCAGATGATCTGGTCAAGCGTTTTTGCGCTATATCGCTTGTCGGCGGCCCATAGTCGGCGGCCGTATTCAAGCTAGAGACCAACGATGGTTTGCAGTTGGCGGTTGGGCTACTCTGGGTAGCAGCTCTGTCAAATGGGCGTAGTGCGCTTCGCAATGCCCGTCACCGGATTTCGCGGCGCCGTACGGATCGGGGTAGACAAGGCTAAGCGAGGGAGACTCAGAAATGCGCTGCGATTTGGAGAGCCTCAAAACAGTTGCACACAGATGCCGTCTGTGTAGGTATGCAGCAATCGGCTGTGGTCGGCTGGTGGGAAGGGGGTTGGTTGCGGCGAAGGGGCGAAGAATACGGGCTGCCCTATAGGAGGTATTTGAAAGGGCGACTGCTCGAAACTTGAGATATGGGCTTGGGCTGGCCCAACTAAGCTTGCCTCCGGCCGCTCGAGAAACCAGGGAGCTTGATGGACGTGGGAAGTCGCAGTGCCTGCCAGACCTTAACTGCCACTTGAGCTTTCTAGAGCAGTCACGTTGCGTAACTCACCGCGCGGTACGTCTTAGGATGAGGTGGGGCGTGCACGTCCAGTTGTTCCTCTCGGTGGGGATGTCCAGACCACCTGCGACTGATCTCCAGCGAGCAGAGTCCGGTACAGTGCGAGGATACCCCATACATGCGTGGACAGTGCGAACTGCCCTTGATTTATTAAGACACATTACTCGTAAAATTCAGATTACACACCTCTGATGCTGAGACTTGTAAGCTATATAGAACAGAATGCAAATCCTTTACTACCCAAGTAAATAAAGCCTTCTTCGTGCTTTACGGTAGGTACGCGAAGGCACTATTTGATGCAGGTGTTGTTCAGCTTGATAAATCCATCTGTCTTTGTAAAGATGCAATTTTGCCACCACCAGGTATGGTACAGGTAAGATGAGGTGTCTTACAGGGACACTGCGTGTATCGTAATCAATCCAAGCGCTCCCTGGATCTTATCTTATCTCCACCATCGACATTCCGTCGGCCATTATTGATTTCCTACAATGCAAACATACGCTACGCTGACTTTCGCCCAGTCCATTGATATCCTTGCCACTGCCTCTTACATACCAGCCCAGGACAGTCCCATTGCTTTTTCTCACCGCAACTATCAGTTACACCTCCGGCGATTTGCGAATTAACAATCGGATCGCGAACGCCCCAAATCACAACGAAGCTTTGGCGGCATGGGCAACGACGGTGGCTCAATTCCTACGCGTCGCGAACTCGTCAAGGAAGCTGCCCGTGCGCCGACAGTAAGCGAACTCAAGGCCACCGCTCTTGAGAACCTCAGCCATGCCTGGACCCATGACCCTCTGACACTGGAGCCTCTTGACATGGAAAATGTCGTGTCAGATTGGAGAGGCCGGCTTTATAACTATGAGTCGATCCTCAAGGGATTAGTACCTGGCGGTGATGACAAAGATGATACAGCCGCGCCCTCGAACGGTGAGTCACCAGAGCTGAGTTTTGCAGCGACAGGCATTAAATCGCTGCGCGACGTGGTGAAGCTCAAGTTCAGGCGCTATTCACCCCCCGGGACCAAGGGGAAGGACATCTGGGCCTGTCCGGTGACCTTGAAGGAGTTGGGTGCGGGAACACGGGCAGTATACCTAGTTCCCTGTGGGCATGTGTTCGCTGAAACTGCTATAAAGCAGATTCAAGAAGAAGTTTGTCCAGAGTGCAGCGAACAGTTTCAGAAATCAGACATCATTCCTATCCTGCCGACTGAGAAGTCAGACCTTGATTTCTTATCCTCCCGAATCGAGCAGCTCCGATCGCGTGGCCTGACCCACAGCTTGAAGAAAGACAAAAGCTCAAGCAAAAAGAAGAGAAAGGCAGAGGAGACAGATGGGAACGGGGAGGTCAAAACAGCAAAGATGAGGGAGCCACGCCAAGAACAGGAAATGGCGAGCAAACCTCCTTCGCAATCCGACATCACCAGTCGTATCAACAACGCCGCTACCGCGTCTCTTACGGCTAAAGTTCTAGCTGAACAAGAAGAACGCAATAAACGGCGTAAGCTAGCAGCAACAGCGAAATGAAACGGCCCCTCATTTTTCCATGCCTGGATTTATACCTGTGTTTCGTTGCTATACCGTCTACGCTGCTTATATCAAGTCATGGACCTAGCTTTATACTATCTCATGTGGGTTCACTCCTGTAAAGACTCACTTTTCGCTCTTCCACATCCACCACGCACTCAACCGTTTATTTGTTATTCGGGCTGTACGTGTAACTACCTAGAATATGAACGCATGTGTAAACTACTATAGCTCATCTTTGACCTTCCCTTCTGATTCCTTGATATCCTCGCAGGCAGCTGGTGTGCCTACTTCCATCCTGTAAACGCACTTCTCAGGTTCCGTGACACGCCAGAGCTCGTCAGTTTCGGCGCACGCAAGCCAGACATCCGTCCTCCGCGCAGGACCGTTCCAACAATGCTGGCCATTTTCGTAACGGAGAACCATTCTTTCACCTTTCCCCAGGCCTTTCCCATCAATTCGTTCCTCGTCGTCAGCAATATCCTTGTCAATACGGACGAAGTTGCCCATGTTAGTATTGCCATGGCCTTTCTTGCTCTTCTGCGTGGCTCGGTCCATCCAGCAGAGTTCATACTCGTATTCACCGGAATCAACACTAATGCATTTGCCTTTCAGAGCGCGGAAAATGTCGTCCGGGCCGTAATCCTTTTCCAAATCCCGTTGCTGTTCCTCCAATGTCGATGTCTTGGTAGCGAACTCGTTCCTAGCGGCGTTCAACGCATCCCTCGCTGCTGTAACCGCGCGAGACTCGGGACCGCTTCCGGTGCTAGTATCGTCGGCAATGATGCCCTTGTCAACGGCCCACAGGCGCAGCGAATCGAGCGTGCCGCGAAGGTACTCGCCAACCGAACCAGGAAGATATGCTTCCCAACCATGAGCAGTGCTAGCCTCATCGTCAACAGTTTCGAACTCGGTCCAGTTGATCCCGGATGTTTCGCCATCCTCCTTGAGCAGTTCCATGATTTCAGCGTCGGATATTTCTTGCGCCTTCTCATGCTCCTGGTTTGCCGCATAGTCCTCCCAACTCTTCACGGCCGCCTTGACTCCTTCATCGTTATAGTTCGGGTTGTATTCCTCCTTAAGTTTGGTGAGGATGTCCTCGAGTTGTTCGACTCTGTCCCGGAGGTCATCGCGCTGGTCCAACACTTTGTCAAGGGCATTGCGCAATTCCGAAACCCGACTCTTTGCCAGGCTGAGGAGGACACCCAGCTTTCCCTTGGGACCTTCTGGCTTGGCAACTCTGGCCCGCTCAGCCTTCTCGGTCTCCTCTAGCTTCCTTTGCAACTCCTCCTGTTTGACCTCGAGTTTCTTAATTTCGTCCTTCAGGGAAACAATCTTGGCCTCGACCTTACGTCGCAGTTCGCCAGCCTCTTTGGCCAAAGCTCTCCTTTTCTTGATCGACCTCTCCTTGCTCCGTCTCCGTTCTTCTTCCAGACGCCGGTATTCTTTGCCAATGGCTGCGCAGCGGTTCTCGCATTGTACACCGCCGGCATGGGCGTACTCGTCGCTGCCATCGCAACAGAGTTCATAGTCGCAGACGCCATCATTAACATACATGAAGGGGATGTAGCTTCCAATATGGCCTTCGTTTGCGCACCAGAACCCGGGAAGCGTGCTGGTTGTGTTCGTAGTTCCCGTCAGCGACCCTGGCAAGGGCTGCTCGGGTGATAAACGGTCGAGGTGAGCGCATGCGGCCGTCCCCGGCTCATCAGAACCATCTGGGCAATCGCACGAGTTGTCATTGATTTGGGAGGACGACAGAGTTATGGAAGGAGTGCCAATGCACGTGAAGGTGCCTTGGCTGGTGTAGTACTTGGCGACTGTATGGACGAGGGTGTCAGCTAGATCTGGTTTGTATGGCTCTGATAGCAGACTGAGTGACCGGAAAAGAGTAATGCTATCACCGAGTGACCTTAACAGGCACTAATTCTTCGTGTAGTGAACGAGAAATAAAGTCAGCCCTTAGTAGATAGGAGACGCCAACCACTTACACTCGGGGCCAACACCGCGCGGCAAGCTACTTGATGCAACAACAGCGCCGTGAGCTATTGCGCCCAAAAGCGCCAATGTTCCTGTCTTTCGCATGGCGATTCAGTCGTGGCGCCTTAGATGGTGCCGTCTAGCAGCACATGGAATGTGTGTTTGGTTTCCCAAGCTGTCAGGTTTGAGGACAGAGAACCTTCGATCGACCTAGATGTTACGTCTTCTTGTCCCTTCGGACTCAAGACAGGACAGCTTGCCAAACCTGAAACACCCAGACTGTTACGCTGGGTCCTCAAATCACGTGGCAACAGATAACATGACCCGCTTGTGCCCAAAGCGGCCTTTCACCTTGTTCTTACACAATAACAGTTGTCATTGTCTGTATCACTGTAAGTACCGTATGGTAACTACGCGAAACTGATACAGTCGTCATTCGATTAGGGACGAAACGATAATCCGAACTTGTATCTGTATCGTACGTACTTTCTGCTTACAGAACAAAGCGCGTAGCTGCTCAACACGCGACGTAACTGAAGCCTGCGCAGGACTGGCCCCACCAAACGACTTGGACCCCTCCATCACCGCGCAGAGCAGATTCCTGCCGCTGTAGGAGGGAGACGAGACGACCTACAAAGCTTGGTTTGCTCTGCTCTTGAAGGCCGACGATACCAGCTCCCTAATGCCATCATCATCTGAGGCCATTGAGGCGCTTAATGCCGCCATCACGAATGCGCTGATTCTCATCGACAAACTCCAGACTGTTGTATCCCAGGTCACTTCTCAGGGCAGCGTCGAAAATGGCAGGCTGGACGGCCGGACTACACAACAGCTTTCAGCAGACAGTTCATCGCTTGACGCACTGACCGTCGCCCACGACTCTGCATCGCTAATCAAAGCCCATGCCACCAAGATCTCGCTTCTCATTATCAACGAGCCTTTTACTCCAACAGCTATTACCAAAGTTCTTCAGGATTTAGTTGCTGCTCCGTTGCCCAGCCTAGCTGCAGCTGTCGAACTTTGCTCCCCAAGCCAGTATACACAAGCTATCCAGTACGATCTCGCCTGGCGTGCTGGGCGTGTGTTCAAGGAACTCTCCGTTCTTATCTCACAAATACCCCGAGATGGCAAGATCCTGCCCGATGCTAAAAAGAATGCTCCGCCTGGTGCCGCTGAGGGTAGGGGAAGTATTGCTACCACTGGTATCCTTTGGTCTGCCTGTGAGGATGTGATAGCCTTCGGCAAGAGGGGATTTTCGGGAATTCTGGTAAAAAAGGTCGAGGAACTCAGTGAGACCCTGAAGGATGTTATGGAGGAGCTGAAAGAGTGGGGAGAAGAAGCAGAAGAAGACAATGATGATGATAACGACGGGCTTGCGGACAGCGACGTGGAAGAAGGAGATGATGAAAAGGATAACAGTGCGTCCAACATGCAGGCCTTGTTGGATGATCTAATGAACTCGCACAGCCGGATTCCGCGCGATGACCCACATAAGATCCGGGAAAGACTGGAAGCATGTCTTAAAAAGCTTCGTCTTACAACTTTACTCTATCAAGCAACCATTAAAAGGAGACTAAAGCCTCTACCCCGTACTCCACCAACAGGATCGGATATCCCGGTTCGTCTGGATGAGGTATTGGTTCTCCTCAAGCGGATACCAGAGAAATTCGGGAACCTCGCAATGGCTTTCTACGAACTTGACCCAGTTGAGATTGATCGTCAGATGGATGAATGTTTCTTGGATGCATTCGCAGTCTCGGAGCTCCTCCTTAAGCCCTGGGACAAAGAAAAGGATGAGTTTACCGACTGGGCTCTCCGATTCCAGGTAGAAATTAAAAAGAGCTAGGTAATCTTCTTAGGTTATCTTGTTCTGTTAATTGCCATGAGTTTCCTGACCTCAAATTTCTGTACATTGGCTTGTGTCTTCGGCAGGCTGATTTCAGGTGAATATTAACCTCCCTTGCTTGCGTGAAAAATGTCGGCATGATTTTCAGATTTTGCCCAGGATAGATGTTGAGTCACTAGCTCTAAATTGCCGTAGCCAGTACAAGATGCTCTTGACATACATATATTAGACAGCTCATGTCCACTTGAACCTATAGGCCTATGACTGGACTCTGCAAGATATATCAATGATATCAGCCCTTTCACACATAGACACTGCAAGGGATGTTCATTGCCCTTAGAGCCCCCCCTGAAAGGTACCTAAATTGTTTTTATCTTTATTACCTGCTTAGAGCACAGCTCACCTTGGTTTTAAGCACTGTAATAGCCTCAAGGATGTGGACCTCCTAGACGATAGTTGGGAATACACAGTCTATGTTCAGGCCCAAGCTCCTTGTTTGTATCTAAGCAATAAAATGCACGTTGTGAACCAGTAATTTTGGTGAACATTATCTTGTATCACGTAACATGACCACAAGGCATGTGGTCCTTTTAGGAAAAGACTGATGGTGTGTCTAAGGTAAAGGCCATAGATATACTTTACTCTCGGGTGCATCCTACATAACTTATCACATCAAACCTCACGGAAATCTGATGCTTGGGTGATGAAGAATTGCGTGAAGATGCATGAGAGGGGTCGAACATCTTGGATTCCCACATCAATCATCACGTCTGCTCCTTCGCCTACTCCTTACCATGATCAGCCAGTCTCATTCGACTGTTTGGGGGAGATGAATCTCCTACTCCTACTCTGCATTTTTCAGCTCTCTGTGTGCACCTGATCCTACTGTGAGCCTAACGAGCCTTCGCAGCAAAATGAAGCAGAGGTTTGAGAGAACACTCTTGCTCATGAAAGGACATCAATGTAGTAGGACTAGTTACTCAGGGCACGCGGATCCTCGCGGGTCCTCGCGGGCCTAACCTCACAGCAAGTGCTTCCTCCCCTCCCCCCAAGTCTCTACTTTCTGTGGTTTTTGCTTCTGCGATTTTCTCTGCTCGATGGCTCCTTTGATTCCCAAAACAACCCTTCAAGTGCACCAGCAGTTGGAAAAGAAAACCCTCATTGCAAAGAAGACATTCGAGATGCAGTTCTCTCCCTCGACCCAGCGGCAGCAGTCTCCTGAGCGGCGGCTCTCGCCAGAGAGGCGACAGGAGATACTGAAAAGTCGGATTCCTCAGCCAACTTTCCATTCAGCCAGGAGGTCTGTCCACGAGTCGATCCGTGCCGTACGGTACAACCCAATGGATCGACTTGCCGCTTCTCTTGATGCCGGTCAGGTAAACTCGTCCTCAAACTGGTCATTTAAGGCGGACAGTTCTTTTTCCAAGTAAGTCGCTTTCGGAGCCATAGATGTATTTGCTCGATCGCTAACAGTTACAGAATTTGGGCAAACAACCAGAATAGCCCAGGGAAAGATGCGATCCCTCTGGTCGAGATACGACCCCAAAAGCGAGCCACGATGCCGATCGAAGTTTGCACCTCTGGCTCGTCAAATGGAAGCGAGGGAGTGAGAGTCTCCAACGTTTTTTGTCGCGAGTTTCCAAGTGCCTCCATTGATGCCCTTGCTGGCGAGACTCAAATCGCCATCCCCTGCGCCACCTGCAGTTATACATCAGGTATGTTAATCGCTGAGATTCTGGTCAAGCGTAGCATGTATTGACAAGCGACGTACAAGGGTCCATCCGTTTAGGAAGCACCGAAAGGCCAAACCTGGTTGCTGGATGCCCGACTGTTGAGCCTGGTGCTGAGCATAAAAAGACCACATTCAGCACTTCAACTACCTTCCGAGAGGCCCCTGAACAGTTAGTGATTGCAGGAAGCTCGATCGAGGCTCAGGCAACCGAGGGATACCGTGTCGTTAAACAGCATTCAGAGCCGGCTTTGGTAATAACAGCGTTGACGAAAACACTGTCTAATTCTGAAGAAGGCCCAAGCAACTACGAGCCTGCTAAGAACAAAGGTCTCTCGTCCAATGATTTCGAGACAAACCCAAGAACACCTAGGAGTAACTATCAACAAGCGGAACCTGATGCTTCTGCTGGTGGCTGCCAACAGTCTTCAATTACCCGGCGCAACCAGCAGGATTTTGGGAACCTTAAGCCGGAAAAAGTCGAGACACAAGGCTCAGCATCCGGTGACGCTCGGTGCGTCGAGATCAAAATCACTTCCCCTCCTGGAGAGGGTAACGCTAAACTGACGAAAACAATCAATCGAGCAAATAGTTCTAGTCATCCGAGCAGTATCAGAAGACTTGGTCGCTTTAGTCGCTTAAGTACCAGACTGAGCAACTTCTTCACGTCGGACTCATTTGTGGAAGAGCTTCGTAAGGGACCAGTCATCCGCCATCCTCCTTTGGAGCTAATTTCGGGTTTGGAAGGGATCAAGAACGCAGAGCGACTGCCAAAAAATCTTAGAGAGTTGTGGGGCTTGGATCGTCTGGAGAAAATGCTCCTGGCCTGCTTGTTACTTCTCGTCGCGGGACTCATCAGCTCGGCGTCTAGCATTACAGCTGTTGTGATGTCCAATGGAGACGACCCTTCGCGGATTACTATGATAGCATGGATGACTGTTAGCATCTCATTTGTCATGGTTCTTGCTCTGATTGTCGCTTTCGGTTGGATCCACTATCGAAAGACGAGCAAAACGTTAGTCGACGATGAGTTGTGGATTCAAATGCAGCGTCGAGACAGGCCTTTACCTCCCCTGCCACAGGACGAAGATAAGAAGAATGACGAAACAACCAGTGCAGCCTGGACGAAGTTTGCAGCGGATCAAGAACAGCTTCGTCGATATGTCGAGAGACTCGAGAGTCGAGTTGCCAAGCTCGAGAATCAAGAATCGGGAACTTCACAGAGCAATGACGAGCCGAATGCTCTGGACAATGGTTCCAACAGCCAATGTCGGAGCATTTTCAAAAGCAAAGGCAAGCAAAGGCTTGTCAGAAGTAAGCGTGAACATAATGCTAGTGATGACGACAATACAGCTACCAAGCCGAAACTCTCGCTCAAAGAGTCCTTGTCGCGCAGGGAATTGCTGAAACCGGACTCGGAAAACGGATCCAGTTCTGAGAATGAAGGGAGTCATGGTTTCGGCATTCCTAGGTCGGATACCAAAGTGAGCATCCTGACTGAGCTTTGCGAGGCTGTGGCAGAGAGCTACAGCCCTCTCAACGAGAGAGGTGCCCGGACCTCTTCCGCCAGTCCTGCGGCTTTTGGCAGATATTCGCAAAACGAGGCTTGGCCTATGACCTGTGGAAGCATGATACCTGAGACAACACCCAGGAGTTCCATCCCACCCGACTCATTGAGGGCAAGCATTCCTCCAAGCGACGCCTCATCAAGCCGAAGCCGTGGAGCCATCCACACCGATACGACCCCTCGCGCCTCCTCTAGTACCAAACCGTTTTTGAAGCGGTTGAACATCAACGCCCCTGCTCTCAACCGCCTTAGCACTCTGCGCAAGGTTGAGCAAGCTGAAGAGGATGACAACATGGGCCCATCCAACTGAATTGGAGACCGTAACAAGCGAGATTGGAATTGCTAATGTCCATTGAGTCCTTAGGAGGCGTCACTTTATGCATTCTCAGCGGCGATGACTTCGTCGACATACGTTTGTGAGAAGTTGTCCTGCTATTTCATTTGCTTCTGGGCACTCGCCAATTTGCTGAACATTAACAAGACACATTATCAATAATGAACAAGAAGAGATTGAAAAATGGTGGGGAATATGAACGTTGCTCTAGCAACGCTACACCCAGACTGAGGGTCCAAGCGATCTTCCTGCTTGTGGTCGCCTGGTGTTCGACGTCCAGTTAACCCGAAAGGGTGACATAAAGCAAAGCCGGTAGGATGGCGACGATAAACGCATTGAAGGTGTGAAGAAGAAATCGAAAGAGGAGACGTGGCTGGTTCTGGGAAATGTCGGGCTGTCCAGAGACAGACACAATATCACTGTACGGAGTTGCGAACTGTCAGATGATGCCATGAGAGAAGTGTCCTCACCTACGAATGGGGACTTAATCAAGTAATCAACGATTCACATTGTAACCACATCGATCCCAGCTTCATTTACCAGCCCTGGTGTGTACGAGTTTGTCTGTTCGGAAGCGCCAGGCTAGATGGCCCGGGCCATACGAGCCTTATTTTCTCTATACCTCTTTTCCTTGCCCGCCAACTTTCTTCTCCTTTTCCATGCTCGGTTCAATTCTCCTCGGTTCTCCCAGAACCACTTCTCAAAGTCACTAGCTTTTTTCCCCTCACTATCATTCTCCGGCATTATATCATTGCTGGGAAGAGCTTCTGCTTCCTCGTGACCTTGTGGCGTTTCTTCGCGACCAATTTCTTCATCATTATCCTCATTGTCCCATGGTATAAATCTTCGGGAAGGATGAGCAGTATCCGGAGTGGGAGCTGCACTTCTGATACCCCGCAGCTCGAGGTCCTTACGAGTGAAAGGGGTCAACGGTTCTTGGAAGCCAGGTAAACCATCAGCGTCTACGCCACTGCAATCCTCTTCAACACCTTCCTCGTTATCACCAAAAAAGCTAAAGCCTTTTGCCTCAGGTCCTTCATCGGCAGCTTCGCCTTCGGGCTGTTTGGGGCGTTTAAACAAGGCCTCTAACGGATGGACCTTTGGTTCACTGGGCGTTGCCGGGGGGATTTTGATTGTAAGACCCTCCTTTGGACCAGTTGGTTTGGCTTTTTGAGAAGAGGGTCTAGGTAACTCAGGTACTAGTAGGGCGTCATTTGTCGTCGAGTCTGGAGTCAAGTGGCGACCATCTTCGTTATGATGAGCTGTACCTTCGTGGTCAGAAGAAGCTTCATCGTCGCCGGCGATCGAGCTTCCGTTGCCTCCTGGTAGGTTCTGCTTTGAACTTTCCTTCATCTCACTTGAAGTGTCCACCTTGGTAGGAGCAGGAGGCCTAGTTTTGACGACTTCGACCACATTTCCGTTCTCGTCTACCCAACCTTTCCCGTCGACGAATTCCAGCACAGGCTTGGACTGAGCGCTAGTTGACGATGTCTTCAAGAAGGTCGGAAACTTAGTGGTCTTCTCAAACTCGTGAACCGTAACTTCTCGCGATTTCCCCTTTTTCTTTTTCAGTGGAGTTGCATCCATCATTGCGGAGACATTGGCAGGCAATATTGTCTTCACGAGACACTCAGCATGGTCTGTATACTTGGATTTGGCCTGCTTTTTTGGCTCGTTTTCCCTTTTCCTTTTCTTTACCTCCTTGTCCTTTTTCATTTTCTTCTCCCTGGGGTCTTCAGCAGTGGTCCACCCCCGCTTGACCTTCCTCCCGTCCTTCAGGACAATACCACTAAGCACTTCAGGGTCCCGTTTCCGCTTCTTGGGCTTGCTCTTGTCTAAGCCTGTCACATCAGCTGAACCGATTGCCACAGCGTTTTCTCTCGCAATGGCTTCTGGGCCCAGTGGCTCCGGGACGCGGGAGGGTTTGGCACGTTCGATACGAATCTTGACGCCCTTGAGGGTGGCGCCGTTAAGCTTTTTTCTAAGCTTTTCTGCGTCCTCATATGGCAACTCAAGGAACCCGTATCGCTTCTCGGGAAAAGTCTCGATTGTGTGATAGGAGATGTTGCGAGCTTTCGGGAGGAGAGCTGACGAAAGTACTGTCTTGATCAGGTCGGGGTCAAGCGGTGTGATATGTAGCCGGACATAAGGGGTGTCCAACACAGGCGTAGATGATGCTTTTTCCACTGAAGGGTCTTTCATGGCCATTGGAAAGCGGGAGGCTAGTAAGTGTTTGTGACCAAGTTCCCTTGCCTCTCAGTGATGATGGCTGATGATGGTTATGGACCCCCAAGTTGCTGGCTCTGCGCAAAACAACTTTTGAGTGGATCCTCAACTTTTCTTTGGCGGAAGCAAGGTGCAGCGGAGCCAGAGATGTGGGCTGCAGGATCAGAGTGGGGGCCTGTGCAGGCTTGGCAAGCCTGAGCAGCCCACACAGAGGTGGTTCTTGACAACCGGCTTCTTGTGTAGGGGATGTGCATGTCCAAGCAGGCTGCTGAAATCCTGTTGCATATCGGAGTGTTGAGGGGTTGATAATCACACACGACGCAAACTACCCGATTTGCTATCTCAGTTACATCATGCTGTAATTCATCGAATTGAGAATTTTGTAATCTGCTTGCATAGTAACAGAGCAAACCGCAATCCATTTGACAGTAACAAACTATCTAACCACTTCCTTTCCCTCAAGTTTGGGATGCTTGCTCGTAAAGTCTGCTGAGTCCCGGGGGCTGTGCAGAGCATTCATCTAGTGATTATTGGAAGGCGGGTGATTTGTTTGTTGACATTAAGAAGTTACCGTTTTCGCTCAGATGCATACGTATCCAACAAACATCCGCTAAACCAGCGAGCCCAGCCTTAGGAGGGCTTTTGGCCCCCAAAACACGACTTCGTTCCTCAGCGTATGGGTACTCGTACTATGCCCGTACTGAATGAAGGTCACTCAGTCGCTCAAGCGTGGAAAACTACCTCTAGCAGTTCATCTTGACGTCAGCGAGCAATTTCTCTATCTTCGAGGGTGTCCACCAAGCCTTCCAGTAAAGAGGAGCGTCGCAGTCCCATCGAAAACCTTAAGGACGTTGACCATCTCTATGGCCTCAAGCAGCTCCTGATTCTCTCGCTTTGCCCACCGTCCTATAGTCGCAGTGAACAGCTTTTTTTTCCATGTTGATGAACCCGGCATTGGCCATAAATCTTGGCAGGTGTACCACCTGCATTGGAGTGCAACCCATTTTCTCAAAGCCCACGAGCATGAGAGCACCAAGTCGCTCTAGAGCAGTGCCGTCGAGTGTGTTGTCGACGGTCAAGACCTTTGCCGGGACTTCGTGGGACTTGAACTAACCTCCCGGATTTAGGGTTGTCGTATATAGACTTAAGTGCAAGTGACGATTGCACTATAGTCACTCAAAACTATCACCAATCTAGTGAAGTCATTCAGTCTTCACTACGTTTGATTTGTAGCATGCCCTTAGGACTTCACATATCTCAAGTTTAATAACAACGCTACTCTCTGCGCTCTGTAAGAGAGCGAACTATTCACGAATGAATCCATTAGGAGAATAAGAAGCTTCAAGCAGCGAGCCAAGGAAAGGTAACAGCGCTAGGACAAGCAAGATATATGGGCCTGTTAAGTGGAATGGTGAATGACTAGGTAAAGTGTCATAGCTTCATGTTCCCTGAGAAGACTGGCTATATAGGTACTTATCATTAGCGATCGGTGCTGAGGGAGAATGAGCGCCCTATATTACAAGCACATATCTCATGTACGGCTATTTCTCAGCTGAAAAAGGAGGCTTCCATGACAGGGTGGGTCACGCGACGAGCTGGATACCCGAGGGAGAAATCCGGAAACGGGTTTCGTGGACTTCTTTGTTTGACTTGCTTGAGTACCAGGTTTTCAAGGACAACAACGTAATGGTGGCCATCCAGAACTCTGCGTGCTTCACTTAGTATATAGTACACATCAGACTTGCAAATCACAAAAGTATTGGTCCCAATCCCAGAAGCCAACCAACCAGACACCAGTTTAGCCCTTTTAAGACGCCGTAAGCCACATTGAGATGAGAAGGCCCCTTTATCCTTTTGCACCCAAGAACTTGAAAGCCGCCAAAATAGTTTCGATCATTTCTCAGTACTTCTCCTGTTCTGCTCGCGAACTTCGCCGCCTGACGCCCTCCACCAGACGTCTCCTCCCCAACGCATCAGCCGCTCGACGGCGCCAGTGGGCGTCAGGGCAGGCCTTACGTCAAGGTAAAAGACCGGCTCACCCGTGGGCTCGGGGGGTCCTGAATAGAAGTCGATGACATAGCGCACCTCCTTTTGCTTGCCATTGACATCTCGTGAGACATACCAGTCATGGCGATCAAATGGGGGCTCGGTGCTAGAGGGAAAATATGTTAACCATTGGCTGATCGTTTGAATATAGGCAAGTTGGGACTCACTTAAACTTGGAGGGGTACACCCGACCAAGTAGCTGAAGAAGTGCCGCCTTGGGAGTCATGTCATTGGGCCTTCCTTGAAAACGGATGAGGGTCGGCTGCACGGGCCCACCCTCTTGGGCCTCAAGGCGTCTCAGCTCTAATGGCGCATTCTCCTCCCCTCGCTTGCTGACCTGCCAGCCACGTAGCAGGCCCTTTCCAAACCTCCTCTCCCAGTCGACGATCTCACTCCAGGCGCCTTCGTTGAGGAAGTTGTGGACGGCAACCATGCTCTCGACGGCGGTGATATCCGTGTCTGTGTACCCTTTGCGCAACAGCGCGTTGTACATTTGCTGAGGCGAAGGATACTCCCAATTGCCGCTGCCATCGCCCTTCGGAATGGAGGAGATGTCTCGGGTGGTGGGCAAGGCCTGGGACTGATTCGGAGCTGGTTCTTGAGAGATGTTGTGGAACATGTAGTTCAGAGGGTTGAGCTTTGACAACAATGATGGCTGATCCCTTGCAGTCTCGGATGCTGTACTTGCTCCGTTGCCTTGGGTGATGGGACACGAAGAAAGGGCTGCGTTTGCTGAGGGGTTGCCGTGAGGGACGGGGCAAGATGAGGCCGCATTTTGGGATGATACTGGGGAGGAAAAGGCTTCCACGGTGCGATTATGCATTGGGCATCCAGGCTGAGGTGGGTAGTATGTCAGTACACAAGAGGAAATGAGGAATCACGACCTGAATCATGGGGCTGGTGTGTGGCTTACAGGAGGGGATCCGGCTTGTGCTCGGTGTTTTGAGGCAGATGGAGGGGCTGCGGGTGCCGTTGGGGCTGCGTCCGACCAAAACCAACCCATGGCTAATGTTTGTTTTGCAAATTTGTAGAACCAAGGACGCTTTGGCTAAGAATGAAGGCCACCTAGTCGAGAAGAGAAGCGAGGAGCGCTGGTGTTGCGATGACTTGTTGTATAAGCAGGTCCAGGATAGCCGAGAGGAAAAAAAAACTGATACCTATCGTTCCTGTCTGGGCCTGATAAGATACCGGCCAGCCGGCGCTTGCTCGAAAATGACGTCTCGTTCTATTCGCCAAGCCGTGGGGCCGCATAGGATAGTTGCGGGGCTTTCTCCACCATCATTGCGTCGTGTCTCATGGATGAGACCGTGAGACTGTGGCCCAGATCCTAACCCAGTGCGCCTTTGCTCTGCCAGAGCGGGTTTGTACAGACAGGAGAGTACTTCGAGGCCGGCGAGCGGTACAGACACAGATAATAGGCCTTCCGTCTCAGCAAATTGACGCTTATTCGTATGTCTATTAGAACTACCTTTGACGTGACAGTCTTATCAAGTACTCTTCTGTTTTTTGCCTTGGCATATGCATGTCGAAAAGAGATATCTGTAGCATATGTAGTATACCGAAGCAGTAACTACACTTTTGAAGCATGAAGCACGACATGGCACTCCAACTTTAAAAGGATCGAGTTGTCAGTGCCCCTAACAATCTACAAACGCAGGGATAGCAGATCCACAATTCTGGAGGATTATACTAGACATTAGGGGACAAAAGATCATACTTGACGCATCTCTCAACCTGTCGATGCGGGTTCCGTCAGTGAGACTTATGTGTGGGAAAGGCACAGGAAGCTGGTGACTTACATCCTGGGCGCTGGCTTGCATGAATTTCCGCGTTTCCAAACCCAGCCAGACCAGCATCATGGAGAAATCGCCTTGCTTGACCATGTCTTTGCCGGTATGGGTGCCAAGCTGCCTCAAAATCGGAAGAGAACTGCTGAGAAGGTCTAGTTCGGGATCCATGGTGCGGCCGATTCCTTCAAGGAGTAAGATGCTGATGACGACATTGACAAAGTCTCCCTCGAGCCGGACGTGGTGCTGCCTGACCATGCTAAGGACTTGTTGTAAGATATCGCCAATTTTCACGTTTCCAAGTGCGAGAGTTCGGCTCTTGACACCAAGCACCAGATGCTGCATCTTGAGTGCGAATATCTCTTCGTCCAAAACCGCCTCAGGTTGCCGGCAGCGCTCACACATGAGGTGGCCGGCCTTGTATCCATCAAACTCGGCCACAGCTCGGAACAGATCCAAAAAGTTTCTGCGATTAGTCTCATTTAGCTCCGTTACAAGGCCCGTATCCAGGAATACCAATTGCGGGCGGAAACCCTCCCGATCAAGTTGGGCCAGCTCGGCCTCCCAACGGTCTTTGTTGTGGCGATGGGGACGTAATCGGGCGAGGACTTGCTCTGTTACTTCTCCGCGTTCTGGGCTGGGGGCGTCGTGAGCGCGGCGTAGATGCAAGCTCGGCCGGTCCGCTTCGTAAAAGCGAACCATGATATTGCCCGGATGTAGGTCAGCGTGGACAAAGTTATCTAGCAGCAACATGCGCAAAAACGCATCGAGACCTTCAGAGGCAATATCTTTTTGGAACACGCCAGCTCCATTGACCATGAAGTCGGTGAGAGGAAGTCCGTGGGCAAATTCCTCTATAAGTACATATTTGGTGCTGAACTCAGTGTAAGGATAAGGAAACCAGGCCGTCGTTCTGTCCTTGAAATTCTTGCGGAACCTGGACAAGTTTGATGCTTCGATGCGCAAATCGAGCTGCAGCTTCATCATCTCCCCGAACTGGTCAACTTCATCTGGGAGCGAAAGCCACTCCATAGTGGGTATCGCATTAAGCATCGAGGCAAAAAAACGCATAATGCGGAGGTCTCGCCGCACAAGCCGGTCAACTCCGGGGTGTTGGACCTTGACGGCAACATAGGATGAAGGTATTCTCTTTGGGGAGCTTTTAAGGACAGATCCAACGTTTTTACGAACGTTGTGACGCAGATCAGTGGGGTTTTTTGGAACATCGATATCGCCAGGGACCGCGAGGTCGGGCCTCAGCTTTGCCTTGTATACTTGTGCGATAGCTCCAACGCCCAGTGGCTCTTCATCGAACTCCTCAAAGATATCTTCAAAATTGCGCCCGCCAAATGCTTCTCGGATAATTTGTTTTGTGTCTTGAAGGGAGTGGGCTGGAGCATTGGCATGGAGCTTAGACATGATGTCACATAACTCGTTGGGGAATATGTCAGTCCTCGAAGCTGCCCATTGCCCAAGCTATGTACTTGCAGTTAGCAATCGACTGGTTTCACGAGGTGGGAGAGGTTATCCCAAGTGTACCTTGATGAATGCTGGGCCAGCCCATTCCATGGAACGGACCAGAAAACCATACCACCACAGAGTCCCGCTCCGCTCATTATCTCGATCCGGCTGCCGGTTCCCAATCCAAATGGCTGGTATTGTCAAAATTACGGGAATGAAGATGGCAGCAAGCTGCAAAAATCGCAAGCCTGTGCATATCGGCTCCCAGAGGTATATATCCAAGAACAGAACAACTTTCTGGGGTAGTTGGCTCAGAGCGCTGCCGCAATCGTGGGCGGAATGGTCGAGCTCCTTTAGAGGGAGTTCATCTTTGCGCTCGTTGCCCGCCGGTCCATGGTTGGGCTTTGATTTTTCAGACTCAGGGTGCTCAAGAAATACCGAAAAGGCTAAAATGCCACCGGCAGTTGCCACTAAGGTGCCTTGGATAGGTCGCCGCGCTCGCCATGTGGAATGACCAAATCGCCGGTCTGCTCGGCACGAGAAGGCGCGGATGGACACACGGAACGGCCGTAACGGCCTCGACACGGCATTTAAAGTGCGCGTGGAACATACCGAGGCTTCAGTGCGGGAGACAAGCCGGCCCAGAGTAAGAAGAGCCAGCCTCATGTCGATGCGGCTCTTGCGGGTGGGCAATGATGATGGTTGCTGCGGTCTATCTGCTGGGTGAATACATTATTCTGTGTTTTCTCATCGTCCTCGCGGCCTGGAGATATTAGATTGGAGGCTTAAAGTGGCACGTCGCATGACGGCGAGTATAATAGGGAGGTTTGTGGTTCGCGAATGTCGCGAAGTTGGCGCGGTCGGGGTCGGATGCCCGGGAGGTGACGTCGTCAAAACTCGCAGAGGAACACAGCTTCCGCGGCAGGAACACACGCTGTTTGTGGGGCGCTGGGAGCACAATTGTGGAGCTGCAGCCATGATTGGACTAATCTCCATGTGGATCCATCTACGTCATCCCGTTTCCCACTTTGGGCTCTACGAGAACCTTTGCGACAGGTTGGAGATCTTAGGCACCAAGGTAGCCAACAAGTTACCCCTTCGTACTGGTACCAGAGCAATCAGCTGTTGATGGATACTTGTGTACTATCTTGCCTTCCAAACTTGGCTTTCCGTCTAAATCATGAGGCTCAATACCAACTTAAAAACCATCGTCAACTCTTTTGGTGTACTGAATGCCCCCTCTGAGGGGGGATTTTGAATTTTAATGGTTGACTTAGACTTGGATTGCAACGGCGTTGAATGATACCTGCGAAGAACAGGTAGTTAGGAGGCCTAGGTTTTGTGAAGAGCACTGGTTTTGCTGAGACTTACCTTTTCACCACGAACTTCTGCTTGTATCGCTGGCCCTCTTGTGATTTTGCCATTGAGACTGAGCCTCACAGGCCCCGTTGTGCTTTCATCAAACGGCATTTCGAAGTAAGCAGCCTTACACTGACCCGCCGTGACGAATTCTTTGGTATAACCATCTCCGATACAAACGCCGATGTGCGCCGGTTCCCTGGTTATAGCTATGATAGAGATGACGTCTCGAGCGCCCGCAGATGCCGAAAGCGAGCCACTTTGCCCCCACACTGTGCCTGAAAAGGGGGGTTCTGGTTAAGAATAAATCATCGAATGACAAGTTGGATAGAGATGAAGACAACTCGGATACTTACTACAATCGCAGTTGGCTCGTGCTGGACTGGTGCGGTACCAAGCAATAGCAATATCTTCTCCGGCCCAGCCGACATAAGGAGAACCCATCTTGTAGGCACGGATAAAATAAGGGAGAACCGCCCGGAACGCAGAATGAGAGTATCCAACGACATAATCTTCGGCACCTCGCACGATTTGTTCCGGGACAGTGTCACCGATGTAGCTGGATTCGCCAAAATCATTCCCTATCAATGCAGAACAGGATGTCAGCATCACGAAACTCGGTGTTTTGGCAATGCGCGACATACAAGTTATAATTTGGACAAAATCCGGCATGATCTCCAGAACCTGCTGCCATCTATCGAACCACAGCGACTCGCTGGAGCAATGCCAGTTTTTATTCCACTGTGGGAGGTCTGAGACTCATGTCAGAAATATCTTTTTGGTAGTAGAGCACAAAAGGGAAACTCACTTGTGTAGAACCACGGACTGACTCCCATCATGTACTTCTTGCCTTTGAGGTTGTCCAAATAGAGAAGATCCTCTGCAGTGCTCATCTTTCTTTGTCCTGCCTTGGGCCATGCATCCCAAGAGACTACAGACACTTAGCATTAGAATTTGACAAGATCCAAAATCAAGTTAGAGATAGCGCACATGCACCATCGATTAAGTCAAGCTTCTCACCGATCCCATAAGGTCCAAGGCTTGACCAGTCAGGGACAAGAAATATATCACCAGTTTGACTACGGACTGTTGGCCAGTTTTCGGCCCAGTCAGGTCCCTCGAACGTCGAGACAAGTGGCTTTCCATCAACGTTCATCTGTGCAGGTGATCCGCGGTAACGGTTGATGAAGTCAACTACCTGAGAGACTTCCCAACTACCCGCAGCCATACTTGTTACCGAATAGAGTCAGCTCTTAAGAGGGATAAAAAGAAAATTGTGGGGAAAACAGTACATACTCGAATGAAAGAAACAAGACAAACTCCCCAGCCTGCTCAGCGACCTCGTAGGCCAAATCCAACTGGGCTACTGTCCAATGATCGGAAGGTCCAATATTTAGCGCAAATCCATCGATGCCCGCTTCTTTCGCCGTCTTTATGTCATGAGCCCACTGTTGAGAAGATTGGCCATATGTTAACCCCACCTATTAAACAGGAGATGACAAGTCAGCGAGAGCTGCCCTTTCAGATAATGCCCATCGTCATGTCTGGTTCCTTGCCATATAATGCGCGAACACCTTCCGATTAGAATCACAGCCATGAGATGCCAAGGCATCAATCATCTGCTCGATTTCCTGTCCAAGTTCTTTGCTCAACTTTTTGAGCTTCGAAAGCAAACCCATTTTCTATCTGGGGAGTAGTCTTTGCCAGCAACAGCTTGGGAAGTTGGATTGGTGACAACCGTCAAGCTTGCTAAAGTTGGCACCAAAACAGAAAGGTAACTCGGCACTGGGCTATGCTCTGTATTATTGATGATAAGATGTGGTGAAGGCATAAAAGTAAGAGATTTGAGTGTGTGCCCCTCAGCGATTACTACACAGTACAACTCCATGCAAGGTGATGAGGTGGTTGGGATCCAGGCCAATGAATCCACTTAGGTGTCCCCTCTCTCCCCACCACTGAACTCTGCACGGTACCTGATGATCTGCATAGAGGGTCTCGAGCTCAAACCCCTGATTATAACCAACGCAGCTCAGGTACGAATGCAGACTTAAGAGGAAAGAAAGTACAACTTAAATTGAGAACAGGGGGTTCCTGTAATCGAAGTGTGACCAAGCTGAACATAAGACGCGACTGTGGTAATGGCAGTCCTGGCTAAAGTTAATTTAAGACTGTATCCCCCGGCAATACCTTGGGTAGTTGGACCATGGCAAATTTATATGTTATTTGGGCCAGATATATCCAACTAAGCTGCAGTGTGTATTAGGTTACCAAAAAATCGCGGTTTGGAAGTCCCCTAGAATGGTACCTTTAGGTTGTCTGGAGTGAGCATGATGCCGTAGATGCATACTACCATTCAGCGGCCGGGTAAGACGTTGGATATAAGTACACTTGAGACTGTTGTGAGCGTGTGTTTGAGTTGAAAATGCTGCCATTTTTTATGACGGACACAATTCACAGGCAAGCAAAGCTGGGATGGATTGCCTCGCGAGAGAGGCCTCTGCGCCCACAGCACCTGCACCCAAACGCGGACCCACATCGGCGGACCGGTAAAGGCCGTCTTGCACTAGGGACAGCTGTCTCGCGGCTCTTAGCGGCTAACGCGGCAGATTTCATGTTTGTCTTGGCGGTGGTTCGGCAAGGCCCCGGCGCTACCGGATCGGAAATACACATATTCCGAGCCCTGCGATTTTGGCTCCGCACAACTGCATCTCGGTGAAATTTCGCAACTCAGCATCCCCTCTACATCTTGACCCGGCGACCGATTTTCCCATCCACCGCAAAGTCCATCAATCGCAAAAATGGATTCCTCGAAGGCTCCCGTCAAGTTCGTCAAGGTCACTCGTGTCCTTGGCCGTACCGGTACGTATCGCAAGACAATATGAAGAAGACAATATTGGCAATTGCTGATAATTGTTTTTTTGATCACTAGGCTCCCGTGGTGGTGTCACCCAGGTCCGCGTTGAGTTCATGGACGACACTACCCGTTCCATCATCCGCAATGTCAAGGGCCCTGGTATGCTCTGAGATGCCCAAATCGATCGAAAAATGGCGCGTTCGTCGACTAATACTTCCTGTGTTCCAGTTCGTGAGAACGACATCCTGGTTTTGCTCGAGTCTGAGCGTGAGGCCCGTCGTCTGCGGTAAAGCATTAATGCTCTGGGGGGTCGAATGATGGGAAACGGCGACAACTTTCAACTACCATGTTGGGCCTTTACTGGTCAGCCTCTCTGCGTGAAGCGCATAAAAAGGGAGGAGTGGAAATGACTAGGTTGGGCGTTCGGTAGAACGGTATCACGGTTATATTGCTTTCCACAATGATACATGGCGCTGAGGTTGCGCTGATTCCTTCGAATGTTATGGTGTTCCGGTTGACTCTGAACCTGGACGGTGCAGGCACATGCTACCTGCCAACCCCCAGTGTCCGTTTGAGAAAAGAGAGGAACCTGCTCCTCAATCGCCAGGGATTCTGGTCTAATGACAACAAATATAAGAATCTCATGACATCCGGCGAAGAGAATGAAATGAGGTGTTGGACCGGTCGACCAACCTGGGCATGTAACACGCGAAGCTAAGCTTGACACACCTTCCCTTCACTTGTCTGCGGACCAGCGTTTTGACTGTTTTGACTCTCACCCGCCTTCGATTTCGGGCAAGTTTACACATATCCGCAGTGTAGTGTTGCTTCACCTGCCTGGCTAACCCATTTTTCCTCGGATTTTCCAAGTATGTCCCAGGTTGCCCGCTGCTCCTGTGAGTGGACTCGGCTTGAAGCATGCCACATGGACGGTTATTGAAGAAGCCCGTTCAGAAATGCAGTTTATTGCCACTATGTACCGGCGAACTAGGCCAGGCATCAGTCATAGATGAGTGACTGTAACATGGCAGCGTCAAGTGACTGGGGTAGCGTTCATGTTCCGATTACCATCCAAGTTCAGTGATCCCGCCAGCCCTCACCTCCAGTATCTCTCAATTACGTATTCCAAGATCAATTGAATATACCTGAAGCTTCAGATGTGGCTGGCCAAGCAGTCATACTCGGAAGTAGTCGATTTCTCAGGAGCTTTAGCCTCTTGGCCCTGGGACGGCCGTGAGGACCGCAACGGTGGGCTTTCCCCGTCTTGGCGAAACGCGAAACGCACCAGAGCTTCGATGAACAGGATTCGTCTCACCGAATGCTACAGAACCTCTGTTATGCTCTCCTTCTACCCCGGATTCGGTTTATATTTCCACCAATGGCGCTTGAATTTGATCGTTCAACCGCAGAGATGCATTGTCGTCGGTTTCCAGGTCCGAAATCCCAAGACCAGATCCTCAGATGGACGCCCGAGGTCCCCTACTCCTTGAATTATTTATGGACACTTGGATGGATATGATCGAGCCCATAACTCTTCCCAGAGCACTTAGAATCTTCTACGTTCAGCACAACTCGTGCGAGCCGTTAATTATTCAGAAATACCACCGGCTCCAGGGCCGGTGCGACGGGTGGTCAATATGGCTTTGCTGAATGCTGTCCAGCTCTTCATCATTTCGCTCACGTTCTTCGTCTCTGGAGTGTTTGGGGCGTTTGGCTACACGTCTTCGGGCGGCAACTACGTGATTGATGCTGGTTCCGCCAATCCACTGATCTTTTCAGTCAGCCAGTCCAACTGTGATATCAAGTCGATCAAATATCGTGGCACCGAACTCCAATATGGAAACACTGGCAGCCACATCAACTCCGGCCTAGGATCGGCTACCGTCTCTATCACGCAGATCAACGGATCCAAGCGGTACATCAAGGTCACGTGCGTGACATCGACCTTGACGCACTATCTGGTGGTTCGAGAGGGCGACAGTATCATTTACATGGCGACCTATATCACGGCTGAGCCGTCAATCGGCGAGCTGCGCTGGATCGCCCGGTTGCTGCCAGACAAGCTTCCTAACGAGTACCCGTACGGCGAAGTCTCGAACACAGCTGGGTCCAGCGCAACGGTTGAGGGTTCAGACGTCTTCTTGGTCAACGGGCAAACACGGTCAAAGTTCTACTCGTCCACTCGTTTCATCGATGAAGACGCCCATTGCGTGTACGGCGGCAGCGATCTGATCCATGTCTGCATCTTGACGCCGCAGCAAGAGTCCTCCTCCGGCGGTCCTTTCTTCCGTGATATCAACTCCAACAATGCGGGTGCCTCGACAAACCTCTACAATTACATGAACAGCGGTCACGTACAAACCGAAGCCTTCCGCATGGGGCTTCACGGGCCTTACCTGATGCAGTTTTCACGCTCTGGCATCCCCACTGTTAAGAACACCGATGTTTCCTTTTTCTCAGAGTTGGGCATTACCGGTTATGTGCCTGCTTCAGGACGCGGCACAGTTAAGGGCACAGCGACCGGAATCCAAAGAGGTATGCAGGGCGTTGTCCATTGGTACAACAGCCAGGCACAGTACTGGGCTAAGACGTCCTCAAATGGGGCATTCACATCTCCCCTAATGAAGCCTGGCACGTACACAATGGTGCTGTACCAGACTGAGTTCAAGATCGCTACCACTATGGTCACCGTCTCTGCTGGACAGACTGTGACCCAGAACATTGCGGGCAATTTCAACACCACGAGGAAGACGCTCTGGCAGATTGGAGAGTACGATGGTCAGCCCACAGGCTTCCGTAACGCCGACAAGTTCCTGAGGATGCACCCGTCCGACAGCCGCATGGCCAGCTGGGGCCCACTGACATATACGGTGGGCAGCTCCTCCCTCTCTGACTTTCCCATGGCTGTGTTCAAGGACGTAAACAATCCGGTTACCATCAAGTTCAACTTGGCCAGCGCTCCCGGCGCTGCTACCTTGAGGATTGCCACAACGCTTAGCTTCGCGGGCGGCCGTCCCCAGGCCACCATCAACGGCTGGACAGCGTCTGCTCCGGCAGCGCCGACGAAGATTGACAGTCGCGGTATTACCCGTGGAGCCTATCGCGGCCATGGCGAAGTCTACACCGTTAGTATCCCAGCTGACAAGCTCGTCGCTGGCAGCAACACCATCACCATCTCCGTCATCTCTGGCAGCAGCGGAGCCAAGTTCCTGAGCCCTAACTTTGTAAGTGTTTTCTGTTTTGTTTCTGCTTGCTCTCTGTCAACTTTGACGTCGATGGCCAAGTTACTGACCTGGTTTGTCCGAATACAGATCTTTGATGCCGTGGAGCTGTACACCAGCTGATATAAGTCAACTTTGCTATGCTGCATAGTATTTTTTTTATTCTTTCCAGCAATCGTATACGGAATTTTTCGTGATTCACTTGGGGCTGTAAAAGATGCATATTTCACAGCATTACGTTTCAGGCTCCGTAGCAGTCAACACTGTCGGTGGTTATAGGTGTTTTGTCAATCGTGTATATATGACCGTCTTGTCGATACGGGTGTCATGCTGTGAGGGGCTGCAGTGGGGGTTAAGGGGCTTCTTGAGCAATCACGCCAATCTGCCCTCGTTCTGCAAGTGCTCGTGCCCAAAATCTAGGCAGGGACTATCATCACGTTGTAGCTCAGGCAAAAGGGGTCTTTTCCTCATCAGAGCGCCTGAGGTAAGCGGTAATGTCATTGCCATGGCAACATCACAGTGGCCACACCCCACGAAGCAGCTCGCCAAGTTACGGCACATTAACGAGATGATGCGTTGCTTTTGGGTGTTCAGGAACCCATATGGTATCTCTGCCTGCTTATCACCAGCACGGTGCTGGCACCAAAGCAGTGTTCTTTGATACTCGCGCAGAACGTGCGCACTGCTGCAACATATCTAGCCGTAAGGTAGGCTTGGGGTGGGGGGTTACAGCACAAGACGATAACCGCTAGGCCGCTTCTGGCAGTTGGGAAGGGCGACAAGAGAAGTGGTCGAGCGACTGCAACGCGCGAGAGAAACTCCGACTTTTTGTCTCAAACCGTCCTATATGCATCTGAGCATAGTTTTGCAAAGGGGAATGCCGTTCGATACGCTGGGACCAGACCACGGCGAGGTATTGACTACATGAGAAACATGCCATTCGGCTTGGAAACATGTGCCTGACGGGAATAGCGTGGAGTTTACTTTGCATATGTGCGGCGTGCCATATCAGTCGAGAGCCGCAGTCTAGAAGGCAATGTCTGGGCTGCGTGGACATTGCAACGTGGACATATAACGGGTTGCTGCCGTCGTGTTTCATACGTGTGAGCTTGGAGATAGGCACGTGCTCTGTCAGTGAGTTCGAATACTGATTTGAGAACGACTGGATATGTGCAAACACGAAGTGTAATCCGTAAGCAGCATCTAGATCCTATATGAAGCTGACGTTGGGTGTCTTACGTAGTACGTATAGCGATGCGTGGAAAGGATCTGGAAACGTCATTGCCAGCCGTTCCTAGATCCTACATGTGGCTGAGATTGGCTTATGCTGCACATATACGAAGGTGTGGATGAGATATTGACTAGATTAGGACCGTGACCACCGTTAGGACGCGGAATGCCCCATAGAGCTCCTCTATATCAGAAATTCAAAGCCACTGGGACCTGTGCAGCCTCGCAGCGGATGTAAGCAACGCGCTGGCCGTGTGATCGTGGGTTAGCTGATGCAACAAGCCGCCTACCTGCCTGATCCAGACTTACACACCGCAATGTTGCACGTAAGCTGCTCAATTGGGAAACCCCACCGACCGCGGCATGAAACTCGTCTCTTGTTCATAGGAGAACAGCAATCCACCGTACGTCACGACGCCTGGATTAGAAGCCGGCAGACAAAGTATAAAAGCAGAATGGGAGACGACAAGATGAAGGATAGGTGGTCTCGGGAGACACGACCAAAGTTGTCCAACTCCAACCTAGCCAAACAGCCACTCAATAAAGTTTGATATCAAACCTTGGACAACAACATCATCATAGATCAACATGCGGTCTCAGGCACTTTTCGCTCTGCTCGCCACTTGGGCGTGGTCTACTGCTGCTGCCCCTGCAGCTGAACAGGCGCCCAGGCCGTCTCGTCCTGGCCTCCGCCTGATCAAGACTTCGCCCGAAGACCACGGCAAGTGGGTAACTGAGGAACAAAAGATTGAGTTCAGGACGAAGAGCATCAACTTCATCGATATCACGGATATCACTGTATGTCTCGTGCCTGGTGAAAACAGAGTTCTGTCGCCACGCAGTCCTGACTCACAGACGATAGGATGAGGAAGTTCTGACTGCCCTGTCTTCTCCTAATCTCGAGCCTGCCGATTCGTTCTCTGCACAGGCTGTCACCTATCCCAGCAGAGTCAGTCATCAAACTGAGGCCAACGCCCTGATTGCACAAGCGTCGACCACGAACCCCAAGAACTGGTTGCAGACGCTGACGAAGTAAGTATAATGGGATGGCTTGTGACAAGACTAAGATGCTGAGACCCCAACTCTGCAGCTATCACAACCGCCATTACCGGAGCACCTATGGCACTCAGGCCGGCACTTGGCTATACAATACCGTCAAGAATATTGCCTCGGTCAACCCAGCCATTACCGTCACTCAGTTCACTCACTCCTTCAACCAGCCCTCCATCATTGTCCAGATTCCGGGCAACAGCACCAACCTGGGTGAGTTCGACTCCTCGCTCCTCGAGTGATCGTGATAATGGTTCGCGGTGCTGACTACAGCCACCAAGTCATCGTTGGCGCACACTATGATTCGACCGCCGGTTCGTCGTCGGCGCGCTCCCCGGGCGCTGACGATAACGGCTCTGGCGTCGTGACGATATTAGAGGCCCTACGCGTCCTGGCTAACGCCAAGTTTAAGGGCAAGAACACCATCGAGTTCCACTTCTACGCTGGTGAGGAGGCTGGTCTGCTCGGCTCCGCCGCCATCTTCTCCAACTACAAATCGAACAGAAAGACGGTGCTTGCCATGCTCAACCAGGACATGACCGGCTACTCCCCGAACGGGAAGCTCGCCGTCTTCACTGACTATGTTGACTCGTCCCTCACTTCTTACGTTCGTGTTATTGCCAACGCCTACATTGGCTCAGTCAATACCGACAGGTGTGGCTACGGCTGTTCCGACCACGCGTCGGCTCGGTCTAACGGCTTCCGTAAGTGCTTCCTCCTCTTTTTTCTTGCTTTTACAATATAAGGCTAGCAAGATTGCTGGCGAACCCCGGAGCGCTGACTAACATTCATACTCGCTTTTCCAGCTGCTGCGTACGTTTGCGAAGACACCATGAATGATGCCTCGCCCTACATCCACACTGCCAACGATGTAAGTCTTTCATTGCCTTAGTTTGCTACAGAATGTTTAAGAAGTTGACCAAAACAAAACTTTGATTTGCAGGCCTACTCGACCATCATGTGGGACGCTGTTCTCCGCCACATAAAGTTCACCCTTGCCTTCCTGGTTGAAGCCTCATACCTCTAAGAGGTTGTTAATGTGCTAGTTTGATTTTTACAATCGCATCTAGTCTAAAGGCCGACCTGTTTCATCTTGTCCGTCGAGAAGGTTTTCATATGAGCCCTCTGCACCATGCCCGCCCCCTGATTGTCCAAACAAGGCGTCCATGTTTTCGAGAGAGCGACCCTTGGTTTCTGGGTATAAGAAGTAGATGAAGGGAATGCAGGCGAAGTTGACTGTCATGAAAATGAGGTATACTTTGGAGCCGAGGTGGGCTAGGCCAAGGGGCCAGATCTGGGTTGCCATGATCGAAGCAACGGCTCCAGTTGATGCGGCCAAGCTAAGTCCTCGGGCACGAACTGCGGTGGGGAAAATCTTTTTATTTATGTAAATAGGTTATTCAACGCTTTCCCCCCTTCTCACAGGACGATATGAGGAGCATAAGTGATGACATACCTCTGATCCGTATACCCATGCGGCCGGCCCAAATCCCATGCTATATCCAAAGGCGTAGATAAAAATAAAGAAGACACACACGTAGTTTGCTGCTTTGTTTGTGTTGTTGGGATAAAGGAGCGGAAGAACAGCATTAACCTGTGCAATCAAGGTAAGTATTCTGCTTGATAAGAAGTAGGTCCTGTTTGGCCCTTGAATTAAGGAGCCCAAGACACTAGTTTATTCTGCCTACCATTAATGAAACAGCCATTACGGCTGCGCCTACAATAAGGGTGAGCCTGCGACCGAGTCTGTCGATGACCAGCATTTCCAGTACACTGAAGCTAATTTTGATGGTACTTTCGATGCCGCCCGCCAGTAGAGCAATGCGATAGGGGATGCCCAAAGCTTGGAATAGTGCCGGGAGAGAATATTTCATGGCCGTTGCTCCGCAAAGCTGTGCTAAAAACTGCAAGAGAGCGGCGCGCCACATGCGGGCAAACAAGCTGCTGCTAGAGAATAATGCTGTCCATGGAAGACGTGATATGGTAAAATTGGCTACTGATCGTTCAATCTCAAGAAGCTCAACGCGAATTTCGTCTGATGTGTGAGAGCCTTCGCGGTAGAAACGCAATGCTGCCAGAGCTTTGCCGCTTTCGCCCCGTTCAACCAACCATCGGGGTCTATCGTCGTGTTAGGGAGACCACGCCAAGTGGTATATGAATGATCAAATCAACAAATACTTACGACTCAGGCATGAATGAAAGCTGGGTTAGAAAGATGAGTCCTGGTATGAAGGAAGTAGCTAAAGAACAGCGCCATCCTGCTGAACGACCGAGTTTTGTATTCCAGTAACTGATAGCATAGCCGAACCTTGAGTGAGGAGGTTGCATGTTAGTACGGAATCATCAATGGCGGCCGACTAGTTTGAATTCGGGAAAGAAACCAACCAAAACCCTGAAGCAATTCCGGCAACGAGGCCAATGTGATTCATGACAACGAATCTTCCTCGTTGTTTCGGAGGTGATATCTCACTGTTGGGTCGAAAATTGGGCGGGATCGTTAGCAGTCCGCTTCATAAGAGTCTTGCCCCAGGCTGTTATTTTGCTGAGAGACAAACCAGTTACCTCTGGTATAACGGAACACTGGTTGATATAACCGCAATCCCTAACCCAGCAATGATGCGCCCGGTTAACACCATCCCCAAGGCATGCGGCCGCACTGCACCAGCCTGCAATGCCTGACCCAGACACGTCACCATCATCCCCAACACAGCAGCATAGCGGCGGCCCAGTCTGTCTGCTACGGGATGAGCGAGGAAGAGATAGCTAAGAAAGGTGCCCAGATAGTAAACGCTGGTGATCAGCGCTCTGGGGAATGGGCTGGCATTGTGTTCATCGTGTCCGCCGAGTGTTTCGAGGAAGCCTGGATGGACAAGCACCGATGCAAGGACACCGATATTGTATCCCCAGACGAACGGTCCTAGAGCAAGTATGAGACAAGAGATGTGGAGGCGGCGAGAAGCTGGGGAACTGTATGTTTTCATGGTCGCAGCTTAAACACCTGCTAAAAGGGTTTCTTTGAATCCAAAACTTCGAAGATGAAGCTAATCAGTAGGATGGCAAGCGCAATTTGAGTAGACTGCAACAAGCACCTGGTTACATGTATTTGGCTGATGCATGAGGTCTATGATGTATCTGAGAATGTGTTATGAATGGTAATAGATGAGGACTGTAGTCCCCCAAATTTTTGCCTAGCCTGAAGACCCCGCAAAAGCTGTACTGGTTTCGGGTGTCACGAGATGTGTGACAGTTGACACAAGCGCGGACACTATTCGATCCTGGCATGCAGACCAGGGACGGCAGTTGATGCATAGATGCAACCTCACAACCTGTAATCACCATATCTCTCTCCTATCGACAAATTCCATGTCTATTGCTTAAGAACACCTGTAATTATTTGCTCCAAAGAATCAAGTATTCTCAAAATTTATCATGGAATCCTTTCCCTTTTTATGATATTGAAATAAAATACCATGCACATAGCCCCTACATGGACGTGGATTCGACACGTATGGACTATAAAAGCTCCCGCCAAGACCCCAGAGCATTCGCGCTATCATCAGCCCGAGTTCGGCCCCATCTCATCCGAGGCCACTTTGCTGATACTTTTTCATGAAGGCCAGGACTGATCTTTTATTCTGTGGTTGATCTATGGAGTACTACCTAGCGACGGTATTGACACTCTGATCATAACCAAAGAATTGACTCCATGGCCTCTCTACTCTTTCTATCTATCCCGCTTGGATTTTACATACCGCGCCATGTCTTGTATGTTTGTTCTGTCACCACTTGGATTATTTCCCTAAGGCCGCTGCGTCAACTTACTCACAAGCATCCTCCTCATCTCCCTCTTCCTTCTCCTCCTCCTCCTTAGGGGTCTCCTTCGGGGCTTCTTCAGGCTTCCCCGAAGCCTGCTCAACCTTGGCCGCAAAGTCCGCATTGGCGCCCTGAGCCAAGTCATAGAAAGGATGTCCCAGGCTGTGATGGATGCCGAAGCTCGAAGATGAATCAGCTGGGTCATCGACGGGGGTGTTGGAATAGGCATAGGCAAACTTAATCTGGCCCTCGGGCTCGAGCGTCGTGTACCCAAAGTCATCGTCGCCCCAACGAGTGCAGCCGGTGCATTTGGCAGTCACTTGCCAGTGAGTCTCGTTAATATGCGTGCCCTTCTCCAGAACAGTGTACACGGAGCCTTCGTAGTCGGGGGGGCTGAAGTAGCCGCTATTGGGACATTAGTGATCATGAAGCACCTGCCGAACGCCATGTGACTATGACATACTAAGCAATCCTGGACGTGATGACAACGTTGTTGGTCCCATTCGCCCAAGCTACGGCGAGAGGGTTGTAAGTCATATGCCCTCCCCAAGCCCAGCCAGCCCAACCGACATCAATAGGGGCAACAATTTGCAAGACGGTATCGAAAATCTTATCCTCTGGAAGTGGATCGGGGACGGCGACGCGGAAGCTGATGCCGTTGTGACTCGTATAAGAGGAGAAAGTCAGACCCGTTTCTGGATCCTCATAGACGACTGAGTCGGGCTCAAAGTAGAACTGGCGACGAGCTTAGCACCAGTGAGAGCCGTCAGCTAGCTGAGCCAGTCAGGAGTTGTGATGACTGAGCTTACCAAAGCCTAGAGCGCCTGCGACGCGGGCAACACTGTCAAGGAAGCGCATCTTGGGACTCGCGTGTCACGGATGGCCTGAGACAACAACACACAAACAGCACCAACCTCGAGGCCAAAGTCACAGACGGGAAGCCGCCTAAGTTTTATAGAACCCAAAGACACCCGGGTTCAGCAAAGTGTTTTTGGTAGTGCTGTGCCGAACATTACATGCTCTTTTTGCTGGACAAGATGGCATTATTACCGCACATACGGAATGAAACGCAGAGGCCAATATGAACCAGGCTTGGGTAAAACTAAGACGGAGGAAGCTATTTAGAAAGAGAACGGGGCCAGGAGACATGCGCATGGACAATCGGGTTTGGGTAGCAAACATTGTTATTTGGTTCCAGAGTCTGTCCGCTCATGATACGCGATATTCTGCTTGTCATACCTTGAATAGAAATCATCCGAGACGACCTTATGGTATGCCGCGACGGATGAGTGGTAATCGGCATTTGGATGTCTGTGGTTGGCTTGACTGTCTGTCTTCCCGATGCGTTGATGGGACGTCAATAAACGATAATTGCTATGAAATGAAGCCGCAATGCATGGAAAGCCTGGGGAACAAGCCACGGCGTTGCTGGACGGATAGAGATCGGGACGTTGTTATTGGAGGGCTAAAGGGAATCTTTGCCAAATAAATGAGGTACGTTATGGGTGCGGGGTGGCAGAGACAATTAAGCCGGGACAAGCATCGCCCTGTAAACAGGATGAGGAAATGCGTGTGATATTGCAGACTGAGAAGAAACGGCATCGGTCCATTTCTTTAGCCTAAAGCTGATGGCCGGTAGCAGGAACCCGAAGAAGAGAAGTACGTAAGAGACGTAGAACACAAATGCCAGAATGATCTGTCAAATAAGATGTCTGGCCTTGAGAAATGGTCACTGATAGATAGATCGCGGCTGGGCCTTGGTCTTCAGTCGAGAAGTCGATCTTCAGAAGATCACACTCTTCGCATGACACGAAACGAGGTGAAGCCAGGTCTTCCTTTTATACCCTTGTTACAGCGGATGGAGAAATCAAGATGCAGAACGTGATAGGACACCTAATTCCAACGAAAGGGCAGAATAAAAAACCAAACATGGAATAGTCCTGGACGATCATCACCAACCCCAGGCATCAAAATGACCAAAAACCATCAAGTGCTGGGACTTGCTCGGAAACCAAGAGAACGTGAAACAACGCAATGTAGGAGCCCATAAAAGACCCACAAAAGTCCACATGCGAGGCCCACAGCCCCACCAGCCCCGCAGAGCCCAGAACCTCCAACTTTAACCCTAACCCTCCTCCAGGAACGAATAGAGCAAACGTCGGACGAAGACGGGCTCAAGCAGTAAAGGTTCGAACTACGAAGAACGAAAGCCATATATGAAGGACAAAAAAATTCTCTCAAAATCGAAGCGTCCATGCATCAAATCGGGATCGCTTGTTATGCCCTTATCGCATCATCCGCGCTGATTTCGACGACATGTGCTGTGGGGCCGACCCTCTCTATTACTTTTATACCCCGCTGACGAACCTCGCAAACCCCACCAAAGATAGAACCAGGCTGATATCAATCCCTCTGCCACTCCTTGCGCCAGCCTCTGCGTCTACTTAAAGTTTGATCACATCCTTGTCGTCAATTGAAAAAGGGAACACCACCCCCCTAAAAAAAAACGACATCCAAACCACAATGGCCTCAACAACCGCCTCATCCCCCGGGCGGGCTCCACGCCCCCCTCTCAACACCGTCCTCCCCCCCCTCCTTCTCGGCACAGCAACCTTCAACACCCAATACGTCGCCAACCCACACGCTATGCCCTACCGAGATATCGTCGCGCGCGCCATATCCCTCGGCGTGACCGGTTTTGATACGAGCCCGTACTACGGGCCCTCCGAACTCCTCCTGGGCGAAGCCCTCCACGCCCTGATGAACCCTACCCCGACCCCCAGCAACCCCAACCCTACTCCTTTGCAGCGCTCTGACTTCTTCCTCGTCACCAAAGCGGGGCGCATCGCGGCGACCGAGTTCGATTACTCCCCCAGCTGGATCCGCTACTCTGTGCTGCGCAGCCTGCAGCGGTTGCACGTGCCGTATCTAGACCTAGTCTACACACACGACTGTGAGTTTGTCACACCAGGGGAGGTCCTGGCCGCCGTGAAGGAACTGCGCAGGCTGCGGGATGAGGAGGGTGTTGTGCGCTACGTGGGGATTAGTGGGTTCCCTGTCAATGTGCTGTGCGATTTGGCGGAGATGATTTACAAGGAGACGGGCGAGCCATTGGACGCGGTGTTAAGTTATGGGCATCTTACAGTGCAAAATCGGCGGTTGGGACTGCCGTTTGTGGAAGGGGGTGGGAAAGGGCAGGCGGATGTGGAAGGGTCGCCGTTGGTGAGGTTGAAGAAGGCTGGTGTGGATGTCGTGCTGAACGCAAGCATGTTGGGCATGGGCTTGCTCACCAGCAAGGGGATTCCCGTGACGGATGACACGGGATCGCCGTTGGCTAAGTGGCATCCTTCGCCGCCTGAGCTGCGTCTGGCGTGCATGAAGCTTGCAGAACTTGCTGCTGCGGCTGGCGAGCGGCTCGAGTCGGTGTCGCTTCGCTGGTCGCTTGCCGAATGGGCTCGGGTTGCTGCCGAGGCGGGTGTTGGTGTTGATTTCACAAGCCCTGGTAGCTCCGAGGGCAGGAAAATTGGTGTTGCTGTGTGCGGCGTGTCATCGACTCCTGAGCTGGAGGAGACCGTGGCCGAGTGGCGGGGTGCTGTGTCTTCCCTTGGGCAGGAGGAGGATGGTAGCAATGACAAGTACGGGCCAGCCCGCCAGAAGAAGGTCCTGTCGCTGGTCAGGGAGCAACTCTGGCCGGCGCTGGGTTCATGGCTGGATTATGCCTGGGACAGCCCAGGAGAAGGCTTTGTCAATACCCGCAAGGACTCCAATCGTGGAGTTGTTCCCGATGATGGTGTAATTGCCGCTTATGAGAAGGCAAAGCGGAGTAGACAGTCACGGTAACAGCGTGGATTGAAAAAAAATAATAAAACAAAAAGTATAGTACGTATGTGGCGTACTACCCTCTATCATCCGATATCAGCGGGAAGAGCTATTTGATCTCTAAAATGCAGTGAAAACAAGACCTCGGACGCCAGCCACACCGAACTCCGATCCACCATACGTGTGTCATGACCTCAATCTCCCTTTATGATCATGGTGTTCGAGTTCATCTGTTCCCAAGCCGTCAGAGTTAAACAGGGGGAAAGAAACTAGCAAGCAAGGAAAGGCGGCGAGATCAGGGGATAGGAGCAATACGGGCAGCGAGAGTGAGGACAGAAAAGGATGAATAGGAGAGCAAAAGACAACATAACTTCGATCCAGCTTATCCCCTCAGCGCAGCCCGTTACACCCTTGACGATCTCGCCCAGTTGCTGGAAGAACCAACGCCAACGAACTTCCTCCAATCTGTTGTCGTGATGCCGTCGTACAGACAAACCCACCACCCTTGGTTTACCGATACCTTCTCATGCCGTCATTTATTTTCTGTGTCAAACTACTGCCATCACTGTGTGAACTGCTGCGGCTGTTGCTCCGCCGCCGTCTCGAATCCGACTTGCTTAGAGTCTTCGCCAAGGTTCGGTGTCGCAGACGTATCGGGAGTGACTGTAACAGTTGGGGGAACAGGCGACTCAGCAACTGTCGTCTCGGACTGCTCAGTTTGCTGGGTGTTGCTGGGCAACTCCTCAGCCCGGGCCTCATCTAGACCAACTCCTACCACCTCAGCCAGGTTCCTGAAGTTGAACACCGGCTCGGTGCCAACGTTGGGATCGCGGTCGCGCTCGGCTTCGTTACCCGCATCCTCATTAGAACCAGACCGGCTCCCCAGACTCGGGACACTTCCATGAGGGTCCTGGAGGTTAGAGGGCGAGCTGAAGCTGCCCGGCTGGCTCTCAAAAATGGACGACGACACCGACGAGGCATTGCTCATCTGCCGCAGATGGGACGGTCCGGCCGGAAGATGCGGGATAGCGCGAGGGCTGGCTGCACTCGTCGAGGTGCCCGGGCTGGACGGCTCGCGTGTAAGGAGATTGCCTTCACCAGCCGACAGCGGGCGTTCCACGGCTTTACCCTTATCTCTGGAAGAGCTGCCGTCGGAAGCGGAGGGCTCGCCCGTTGCCATGGCGCTGGTGATGCTGGCCTCGACCCGGAGGTTGCTGGCAGCGCTATTGCCCCGCTTTCTTCCAAAGCCCAGTCCAGACAAGCTCAGGCTGCTAGCGCTGGCCGAACTATGGCCGCTGCGGCCGCCAGCGCCCTCGTAAGGTCCAGCCTGCTTTACAGCCGCCTTGGCAGCCTTGCGCTCCTCCTTTTCTTTCTTCTTGGCCTCCTTCCTCGCCTCCTTCTCAGCCTTCCGTTTGCGTTCCTCTTCGGCAGCAATGGAGAGACGCACAGCTTCCAGGAACATCATCTCCTCCAGGTCTTCAAGCCGACTACGACGATTGTCGCTCCCGGAGGCAAAAATGCGGCCTCTGGTTGTGTCAAGAGTAAGGACAGGATCTCCATTGTCTCCTTCAGCGTTAGCCCCGCTACCACTGGCAGATCCTGACCCAGCGGTACTCCGCCGTCCAAACCGTGAGCGGAAGGCCCTGTTCTCCGAGCTACCCATCAAGAACGCCGCTGCGTGCAAGGCCGTAGCCGCAGCAGCCCGCCGGGCCTGATGAGCCCGGGCCGCCTGCAGCTTAGCCGCCCATTCAGGGCGAATTCTGTCGGTGAGGATAACGCTCGGATCGCTAGCCGAGAGGGACTGGTTCCGCCGGCGACCAGCGCCGCTGCCAGAAGTCCCCACTGCTGTCGAGTTCACCGAGCTGCTCGAGGACATGGCAGCGTTCGTGGCGCCCAACGCAGTTGGGGATATGCTGTAGACAAGGCCGCGCCGGAAGGGCGGGGGCTCGTATGTCACGCCGAAATCAGACTGGGTGCAGTAGGGGCAGCAAGCAGGCTCCGATACCAACAAACCGGCCGCCTCCTCTGGGTTGCGATTCGGGTCGTTCTCGTTATGACCATCGGGGAAGTGGGGATCCGGTCGCTTGATTTGAACGAAGCATTCGCTGCAGATAGGCTGGTTGCAGCACCGCGTGTGATTCAGATACGGGGGATAGTACAAGAAGCAGATGGGGCATTCAACTGCATTTTTGTACAAGAACACCTCGATAGGCTGTCCATTGACGAAGGGATCGTGAGGCAACTGGACTTCGCGAGGAGCGATCTCGCTTGTAGACCCATTCCTCGAGTGTCCGCCGAGGACTGCGGCAATGGCCTTCCCTCGCGGCTTCAGGGCAACACTTGCGGACTGGGGCTGTCTTGATGTTGGTGAAGTAGGGCTGGATGGCTCGGAAACTTCTGACTGGCCCTGGGTCTCTGGGATGGTCAGGGTATCCGAAGCGGTAGACTGCGTTGGTTGGGGAGGAGGGGGTCGTGGAATGAGATTTTCGGGAGGGATCTCGTCGGCAGCCGGCACGGGCAGTCCCCGAGCGGCAGCGACTATCTGGGCCTCGGTCCACTGCTCGTCGAAGTCGTTTAGACCCCTCCAGAAGGGAGCTAGCTTCCGCTCGATCTATGCACATGCATATGTCAACATCACGGGAACCCTAAGTGCCCTCGGAGCCTGGTACTCACAATAAGTTGGCGGACGATCTGCTTGTTAAAGTCTTCCGGGCCGTTATAGACGCCCATGGTGACAAGGTACCCTCCGTCCACATGTTCCTCCCGCATGCTTCGCTCCCTCTCGGCAATCCTGGCAAGGCGTTCCCTTTCCAGCCGGCGAATCTCCCTTTCCTGCTTTGTCTCACGCCGCTCATGTGGGGCGTCAGCACGAGAGCTTGAGCCTCCTCCGGTAGACGCGAGTCCCAAGAGGGCAAGATCAGCCCTACTGACACGGTTCCTCCGGCTGGACGATCGGTCTGCATTGGTGGCTGAAGAATCGGCATGGGCCGCAGCGGCCGAGTGGTGCGAACGATGGCCACCATCGCTGCTGCGCGATTCTTTTGTGCTTGTATTTCCCATGGCTGCCGTCTCGCTCACTATATCACGTCATTCGCGGTTAGGCGCTGGCCGGAGCAGGCAACAAGGCACGGAAGGGCTGCCGTTGCGTGTGTGGACCGTATGATGTGGAGGAAAGATGGATCGTGAGATACAAATCCGGAATGGATGCACTTGGATAGCGCAGTGTCGTTGTGTAGTTGTTATGAAAAGTCGGGTCGGTGGTCGATGGGGAGGAGGCTTGTTGACAGGGTCGTGGACGGCGGATGGAACCTGGAAGGGCGGGGGGGGATGGAGAGACCCGAGCGGAGAGGCCGGCGTACTTCAAAGAGTCACACAAAAAGCTCACCGAAGCATACGTAGCGCGCGCGAAACAGTGAAATGGGCTCGTGGAGTGGATGGGTTTATCGTGGAAACGGCGCTGGCATGCTGATACGGCAAGTCGTAGAACTAAAGACTTATGTTTGTGGTGTTGGAGTGTGGTGCTGTTGCATGAAGAAGAGACGGTGTTGGTCAAGGCTCCCAAAAGCCCAGGTCCAGGCCAGGGTGCGTCGTACAAGTCACAATAAGCCCGAGCACTCGTGCCTGCTGGGGCCGGATCTGGCGGGAGGTTGGTGGTTGACTGGTTTGCTGATTTGGGCGGTTCTTCGGTGGGGCGCTGACCAATGACACATCGTCATGCCATTCAGCGCTCCCAGCAGGTCTAGCAGCCAGCGTCGGGCAGTGACAGCTGTCTCAGCAGGCCCAAAGCGGCCTGGAAAGAGGAGAAGTGCAAATAAAACTTTGCGAGCCTTGCTTAGTGCTGCTGATTGTACTTATGCGGGCCTTGCAGAGTGTGTGGCAGCCAGTGGCTATAGCGCACGCAGGCATAGTTTGAAGATGATTGCCGTCAAATATGATGGGAGGAGAGGCAGCTAGATGCGCGATGCGCGTGAGATGCTGAATGCCGCCGGATGCTGGATGCGCACGCGCAGCGGGAAGATGCCAAGATCAGGAGGAGCCGTTACCCCATGTGGGCGGCGCAGGCGGCAGAGCCGAGCACGCAAGATCCGAGCCTTGACCCTGCCATGCTGAATCAGAGGCACGCCCAACCCCGCCTTGAGCCCCGATTGAAGGATGGGAAAGTGATGTCACTGGACGAGGGCTTACTCCGGCCTCATCAACTTCGTCGCCTGCTGCAGATCAAAAAAAATCATAAACATTGGCATTAAACTGTACAGAGCAGTTTCAATGGCAGAATCGGTTTTATTTACTTATACATCGTTTAGGGTGCGATTTTGTAGGTAGCCTGTCTGTTTGGATCTTCAATCGCCCGGCGACTTGTTTCACAAGATGCAGGTAGCCGGTGTCAAAGCAGCACCCATGGCCCCACGTCTTCACCTTCTTGAAACAACTGCGGTGCGGAACTGAGCAACCTTAATTTTATTTTTGGCGTCTGGAAGTATTCCATGGATTGTCTGGAACTTGGCCATCATATTGAGCGAAATCCCATTTTTCATTCTTTAGAACAACGTTCGGACAGGTTGCTGTAACAGTGTTGCTTCCAGGACGTTTGGGCGGGCTTTTGAGTTGCTTGTACCACCGGGATACTTTACCATCTCTTTTCCATCTTGTCACCTTGACGGTTTCAATAACTTGCATCATTGATGGAATACAAAATCTTAAGCAGCAAGCCAACGTGTTGCGATAGTTTAATGGATTCTTTTCCTTCTCCATGGACCGTGTATAATTCCTTCGTTCCGGCCTTTGTGGCGAGGATAGAGTTGATTTACAACATTTGTTCTCGACTCAAAGGGCGAGCCGCTTTCTGACCGTTCAACCTTGCGTCATGGATTAGAAGACGTCGACTTGAAGTTACGAAGAGTCGTCGTGGTTGGGACGTGTGATAAAAGGACTTGGCTTTGTTGAGATTCTTTGGAGCAACACTATGAGATTCCGCCACAGTGGGCTACGGACCAGAGATAGCAGAGCTTTTGCCAGCCACTTGAAAGCTGAGGTCTAAACATGCGTGCTGTAAATGCCAGGAGAACGTGTGAGATGACGAGTCCGGATGAATGACCATATAGCTAGCTAACACAACGCCGCCAAACTGCTTTTATTACATAGAGAACATCAAGCACAGCTTCTCTTTATATGAATAGTGATGAGCGCAGTCACGATACGGTCAAGAAAAGCTCTGGATAACTTCAACTGCACCAAGGCATTGCGTTTATGGCTTCTCTTTCTAGTCTGACGCACTCGTATAGGGTACAGGTATTGCAGTTTTCCAGGGGAAATTTCGAGTCTTGGGCCAACTTCATCTCGCTGAAAGTCAAATTCTTCTACAAAACTGACTGACTACAGTGTTATCCCGAAGTTTCCAAACTGGAAAATCGTCCAAGTGATTGAGTGGAATTGACTGTCACAGTGTTTTAGTCCAGCACCGCCTAGCCTCTTCTTCGCTTACTACTTAAGCATAGGAGAGTGTTAAGACTGAGGAACTCTAAACATGCGGAGATGACAGGCAAATAAGGCAAATAAGATACCGACCTGTTGATCTCGACACAGATTTACTCGTCTCAATCGCACCAAATGTCCATAGCGACTGCCGAGGGTCTTTCGATCCTGCGGGCTGTCTTCGGAGATACTCTCATCTAACAGTCTTTGCTATGATATCGCGGAGGTCGAGGCTGTAGTAGATCAGGCAGCTAGACAATCCTTCCCTCACAAGGCAGGTCGTGCTGTTTCGACTGCCCGAAGTCTCACGCGTATGCCACCGGATCGAGTCGTTTGCAACATCGCAGAACAGCATATTAAAAGCTAAAGCGGGGTATGTATCACCATCCCATCAGGGCCACATAGACCTGTGGCGGTGGCAGTAGCTCATGATCATCGTCACCCATATGCTGTCATACATATATCATCGAGTCTTTGATCAAGCATATTGGTCGTTTACTTGGGTGAGAAGCCTCATCCGCCCTTACAACTCATCAGTCACAACTCTTGAATACATGTTTCACCTCCTGTCAGGAGCCGGTCTTACCAGAATGCAGTCTGTTTCTCCAATTCTCGGAAGTTCCGCATGCTGTCGGCTGAGAAAGGAAATCAAACACTAACAGGCTATGGATCCATCTGAGTCCACTGTGCGGATGTATATGTCTGACGCATACTTCAGCTCAAATCAGGACAAGAACAGAAGACATGACATCGACTTGTGGATAACCGAATGCCATGTCCGCTTAAACGGCTGAATATTCGTCTCTACATTGGCTGAGCCCAAGTGAACCGCCACCCTTTTATGGCGGTGAGGTGACGGAACGATTAAAAAGAGCTCTAGTGCTTAGCAGGAGCAGAAGAGTATGACATAATCCTCTCTGCATATGCATGGCGCAATTGAGTCACTGACGTCAAAAACCGAAAGTTCCATGGGCAGTGGCTTCACTTGAAAGTCCCTCAATGGCTGGCGTGCAGAAACTGGACAGGAACCCGACCTTGTTATGTCCCGATAGGCTTGTTGGCCCCCAACAGCGAGTTGTCGCAGACATATACGCAACTTCCTTGACACTCTCGCTGCTAGCAACATACAAATAATTAAACCCATCACAATTGTTGGTGACATGATTCACTGTTCGCATTCACATTGCCGCGTCGCAAGATATGTGATGAACCAACGATCAACTAGGGACATATAGCGGCTAAGGAACGGGGACAGGACGACAGGACCCGAACCGTATTCGTATCCGGGCTTGTCAAGCACCCGATGGCGGCGGCCTCAGGAAGGTGTTGATACTTTGATACTGCCGCAGGGCAGGCCGGTTTAGGAGGCACGTCAACGAGAGCGACTTCCTCACTTGTAAAAACAGCGAGATGACGTAAGGTGTAGCGTAAGGACGCATCAGGCACCGAGAGCTGCCAAATCAGCAGCATTTGCACGTTGATATCGATGGTGCCAATCTGTCGTGCTGCGTTGTTGCCCGCTTACTTGGCACTTTTGCTACTGTTGCTGACTGGCACGGGTTCTCGGAGAGTCGCAAACCCCGACGATGAGGTTGCAGGGACCCGCCAAAGGATCCGGGCTCATGGAGCTGGCTTCGGGTGAGTTGCAACGCCACAGGCATCTTGCTGGATCCGGGTGGGCAATGCTGTCCCCCCATCGCAGGATTTCAGCAGCCATTGGCTGCGGGAAGCCTGCCAAGCGCTGATGATATTGGCAAAGGGACCCCATTGCCGCATTCCAGTTGATTCTGAGGGGCACTTTTGGATGAACAGGGACACGGCGGGCTATGCAGGCGAGGCTCCAACCGTCGAGCCAGGCTGCCTGGTGAATCCATCGCGCAAGAGCGGGCCGAAAAAAAATGCTAGGGAGGATAATGATGCGAGGAATGAGAAAAGGAGTTTGGCAAGAGAGAGAGCACTGCACAGATGCAGATGCAGTCATCTGGCGCTTGATCGAAGGGCACGGAGACCAACTAGTTGCGCGGTCGACCGATTTTGATGGGTTTGAGGCTAATAACAAAACATCGAGGGCAGACCCGACAATGATCGCTCCCAAGTGCCCTGACCCATTGCAACAACAGCAACAGAACCGCAAGCAAAGGGGGGGTCCGTCGCGGGGCAGAAGTCTATGCCAGAGATAGCTTTTTTTTTTTTTTTTTT
>Ga0065720_1002784_pt1 | contig 65446 bp, 81 predicted proteins | sample Thericmetagenome_FD_59107 | JGI IMG/M metagenome (GOLD analysis project Ga0065720, IMG submission 59107) | Thermophilic microbial communities from the Joint Bioenergy Institute, California, USA of rice/straw/compost enrichment - eDNA_2 v2... | ecosystem: Engineered > Solid waste > Grass >...
AAGAATCAATATTTCGAAGTAATTCCTTGCAAAGTTAGCTTAGTGAATAGATTATGTTCATTCACACCTATAAGTTCAATGAAATCCCTGGCTTGACCTTAGATGATCTGTGGATGATTCAGGAGAAAGACCTTGAATGGGCAGGCATTGTTAATAAAAAGTTGATTTTCTGAAATGGGATTAACGTTTTAGAATCTCGCTGGATAAATTATTGAAAAAGAAGATAAGCGAAAAGGACACTTTTAATGAAATCAGGGATATGATTGAAAATGGATTTGATATGTATTTCCTTGAGGGCGTGGAGGTTGGGTCTAAAAAACGGCATTAATAATTTTTAGGAATACATTAATTATTGTGAGCTCAAAGCTAACCCCGCTCATTCTTCTTTCCAAGTCAAGCCAATAAACGGGATCGAGATAAAGAATATTCTCCTCTCACCTTTGAGAAATAAATTTCAGACTTGCATTTCAGAAGCCTTTTTGACAGTCAAAGAATTTTATGAAAACCTCAGAAATAAAAGGCCCCTATGTGTTGCCAAGATCATTCAACAAAGCCCACAAAGCTACTACTCCTCACTCACTCAAGGCGACCTAGAAAATTTGTTGGAGTTCTATCAAGCGGTTAGTACTCTAGTCGCATATGATTTATTCTACTATCCACCTTTGAGAGCAATTCTAAGAAAGATCTTCTTGGAAAAAGTCAAGCTATCCACACAGCCTAAGATAGTTTCAGATTCACCAGATGATCCAGGTATCCACATGTACAACCCAAATTACTGCGTGAAAAGAATTAGAAACCGTCCCTTTGTAAAATTTAGAGGTAATGTAAATTATTTCATATTTATTTGGTAGATGAGACCGGAATATACCTCTTGAAGAATTTGAGAGAAGAGAAAATCGACTTAAGAATCCATACGTTTGAAGATGACATTGATATTTTCCGCTCAACGGCTTTAAAACCAGATAAAAATGAACTCTTAAAATACCTGGCCAGCTTCTTTAGAGCAGGAGAAACTAATGATCCTGAGCTAGATAAATGGAACAGTATTAGGCTTGAGTCTCTCTATGTTATGATACAATATCTTCTCACTCCAGTTATGTCAGAACAATTGGAAAAAGAATTACAACAAAATGCAGGTAAAGTTTCTTGTTGTAATTGTAAATCGTTCTAGAAAAAGTGGTCATTCAAAAATGTGCTCTCAAATTACGCTCAATATTGTTAAATGGCCCTTGCCTGAAATCTGGTGAGTAAAAAGGGAAATTCACTCCTTCTAATAAATTAGGTCTAATAGATTTGCAAAAGTTGTTGCGGTCACTCCAAGCAATAATAATTCAAAAGTAAGAATCATAGTGTTAATTAATTTGGCTAGATTCTTGTTTCTGCAATTGATGAAAATGGAAATCTTTTAAAATTCTGCGAACCTCTCGACTTTGCTCCTTTCAAGATGCTATCTGCTCATCAGGACATTGGAAAAATTGACACAAACAAACCAGTAAGGCCCTCAATAGGTTATTAAAAATAAAAATAGGAATACAAAGTCTTTAAAAGATTCATCTTCGATTATAATCCTGATCTAGTGGTAATTGGCGATGCCTACATTTCACGAAGAATTATAAGACTCTTGATTAGAGAAATCGAAAATCAAAACAATCTTAATGATAATCTAAGCAAAAGCATTATTTATTGCAGCTGTGAGATCCCCAAGCTTACTTTGAATGTCGAGCCTAAGTTCATCTGGAACAAAGACTCCAAGCTAACTGAAGAACAAAAAATAAATATCAGTCTTGGCAGACTTCAACAGGACACCCTTGCTGAGTCTCTTAGATTATGGAATGAGGATGTTAATTCAAACAAAATGCTTGATATTCAGCTTCATGATTTGCAGGTAGAAAAGTTTAAGTAAAACTTAATCTCTAGGCTTATGTTGACAGAAAAAAGTTAATGGAAAGATACAGGCAGATTCTTCTAGAAATTGTCAACAAAACGGGAGTCGAAATAAATAATATTATTCGCAATCCTCATAGAGCAGCTCCCTTGCAATTTGTCTCTGGTCTAGGACCTATCAAAGCTAACTATTTTCTATCACTTATCAGCAAAGACAAAATAAGGACAATACGACAAAAGTCAAGTCTGCTAAACTGGAAGAAAAATTGTTTCCAAGATAAAATATTCTATAATGCTTTTGGATTCCTCAAGTTGCTTCCCCCTGCTGATGAAACTGACAAACTTGATGAATATAATTCTCTAGACCAAACAAGAATTCTGATCAATTGTATCTGAATTATAATTTCTTTTAACCTATAGGGCATAAAATAGCAGAGAAAATTGGAAAAGATATTTTTGACGAAGAAGTTGCTGCTTCTCAGCATAAAGATATCCTTGAAAAGGTATTTTCAAATATTTTTTTTTTACTCTTTAGGCTAAATACTTCCCAGAAGTATTAGACGATGCTGACTTAGATGGATTCGCGGAGCATCTAGAGAAAAGAGGGTTCAAGAATATGAAACCAGTTCTAGAATTCATAGTCGAAGAATTGAAAGCTCCTTTCAAGCCCTATCAGAGGCCCTTCTCAGAACTAGATTATCAATACCTGTTTTTCCACATGACTAATACCCTCCCCTTCCAATATCAAGTTGGCTCTATGATTCCAAGCCAAATAACTAAAGTTATGCCCGAGAAACTTGCTGTCAAGTTAGCTTGTGGAATTGAGACTTTTATCTTTGATTATGACATTAACGATAAGGAAAGCAAGCTAGATTTAATGAAAGAGTTTTATGAGGGGCAAACCATAATTGGAAGAATCAAGAGTATCAAGTTTGAAAACCTCAAGACAGATTTCAGTGGCAATGTGAAAATTGATCTGACGCTCAAGTCGACTGTCCTCAACAATCATAAGGAATATCTCCTAAAGCTACATCCATTTATGGATAAATATAATATTCTTGGTAATTTAATGAGTTTTATTGATTAATTATTTAGATGTGAACCATGATTTCCCTGTTTTCATCTCAAATAGGAGAAAGAAAGGGAAATATATTGACAGAATGATTATGCATAACAAATTCAAGAACATCTCAGTTCAAGAGGCCTACGACATTCTCTCAGAAAAGCCTTTTGGAGATGTAAACCTGACTAATTTTATCTTAATTTCTTTAGTTCTTGTTCAGACCCAGTAAGAAACAAGATCAGATCTACTTGACCTGGAAATTCTATCATTCAATCTACATAGATCTCGACATTTTCGAATCTGAAAAGAAACCTGGAGATCTGATTGGAAAGAAGTTAATGATCAATAAAAAAGTCTACTCGTCTTTGAATGAACTTATAGCCCAGTAGTCTTAATTATCTAATCCCTTACTTTGTAGTTATATAAATCCTTGTAACAAGATGGTTAAGAATATAACCGAGCATCCCAAGTTTTATGCTGGAGATCTTGACACTATCTATGAGCAGCTAAAAATCGAAAAGGAAGCTGATCCAAAAATTATTCCTTATCATATACTATTCTCAAAAGAAGCTCCTCAACATGCTGTCCTTTGCTATCTCAAGCAACATGATTTCATTAAGGAATTCATTAAAATTGAAAATGACAGCTACCACTTTCACGATGCCTTATTTGTGAACTTCAACGAGCTCATAAACTATTTCAAACAGAACCACAGCTCCCCTGATTATATCCAAAAGATCAGGTCTAGTAAAAAGCCTGTTACAGAGCTTATCATTGATGATCAAGACGACGCTGCAAACACCCAGCTTAGCTACGATACTAGTTTTGGAGTCGGTAAGAGAAAAATAATTCTATTTTATCCATTTTAGAAACCATGAAGTGGAGAGACAGCCACAAAATGACCTTAGAAGAAATTGACAAGTTACCAGACAATGATAGCATCAGAGTCAAGCAAGAAAAGATGACAAATATCGTTTGTGAGAACTGTGGAGTCAAAGGCCATACCATGACTCAATGCCCTGTCCCAGTTGAAGAAGTTCCATATAGAATAAAAAGGGATAGAGATCATAATAGAAAGTCAGATAATTCTTGGTCAAATCAAAAGCAAACTGCTTCTAAGGGCAATTGGGGAAATTCTGATCAAAAGTCTAATAGTGATTCTGCATGGGGAAAGTCCAACACAGGAGGAGGGTGGGGTAATTATGGTGAGAATGATAATACTTCTGATCAGTGGGGTGATCAAAGCTTTGGAAATAGTCAGGCTGTTACCCCTAGAGAATCCGAGAAAAAAGGAGGATGGGGATCTACTTGGGAAAGCGACCAGAAGCCCACTACGAAAAATAGCTCTTGGGGTAATGAAAAGGCAGACAGAACCTCTGGATTCAATGTATCCAAATACTTGAGCAAAGATAGAGATTCTAGTAGTGATTCTAATTCAAAGCCTAGATTCAATAGAGAAAGCCCCAGAAATGGAGGAGATTGTGGTTGGGGAAACAAATCAAGTAATAGCTGGGGCTCAGATAACAAAGCTACAGAAAATACAACTACTGGCGGAGGTTGGGGATCTAAGAGCGAAAGAAACAATGATTCTAGTTGGAGAGTGTCATCAAGCTGGGGTGATACCACAACTAACAAGCCAGCTGATAAAACTGAGTCAAAAGGAGGTTGGAGCTCCAGTGTTTCTGAAGGAGGTTGGGATGCCCCATCGTCTGAGAAGAAGAATGATACTGGCTCAACATGGGGTGTTAATTCATCTTGGGGTGATAATGCAAATACAGAGAAGCCTAAAGCAAGTTCAAGTTGGGGAAGTGATACCACAACCACTGCTAATCCAATGGGAATTGAAAATACCGACAAGAAGACAACCAGTGCTTGGGGAAGCACAAGTAGTGGAGGTTGGGGAGAACCTATCCTGAGTGAGAACGAAAAGCCTAAGACCAGTGGCTGGGAGACTTCAAAAGGATGGGGTGATTCTAGTGATACAAAAAAAAGCAATTCTGGTGGCTGGGGCCAAAGTGATAATTCTGAGAAAAAGGCAGGAGGAAATTCTTGGGGCAATACAGATAGTGGAGACAGTACTTGGGGTAAGTCAAGTAGAGCTTGGGGAAGTGAAAGCAAAGGATCATTTGGAGATAGCAGCAAAGATGATCGAGGGAAATCTGGAAAAGGAAGTGGCTCAGTTTGCTACAAATGTCAGGGAACAGGTCATTTTGCTCGAGAATGTCCTAATGCTGGCCAATCAGGAAGTAAGAATGGTTGTTTCAAATGTGGTGAGGAAGGACACATGTCTCGCGACTGTCCCAACCCAAAGTTGCAAAAGCGAGACCCACCAAGTACACCCTGTCCCAAGTGTGGTGAAGTAGGTCATTGGGCAAGAGATTGTCCAAATCCTAATGCACAAAGAGCAAGAGATAGTGGTAGCAAGAGTGGATGCTACAAATGTGGTGAAGAAGGACATATGTCCCGTGATTGTCCGAATCCAAGTACTCAAAATTCTCGAGGTCCACCAAAGGGAGCCTGTTTCAAATGTGGCGAAGAAGGTCATTGGTCAAAAGAGTGTCCTAATCCAAATGCACAGAGATCACGTGAAAGTGGAACTCCAGGAAAAGGAACCTGTTTCAAGTGTAGGCAAGAGGGCCATTTAGCAAAAGACTGTCCCAATCCCAGTGCAAATAATGATTGGAGGAGAAAAGACCGATCCCGAAGTAGAAGTAAAGAAAAAGATGATGGTTTTAGAAGCCGTCGAGGAGGATGGACTACCAATGATACTAGCGAAGAGAAAGAAGGTGGCTGGGGATCCAAAGCAGGTTGGGGAGGATCCAAATCAGAATCAATAGGATGGGGTACCTCTAGCAACAATGGATGGGGTAGCAATTCTAAAGAAACATCCTGGAATTCTGGGAACGACCCCCAAGGAGGATGGGGAAGAAGTATCAACTCTGGTGCAGGAGGCTCCAAATCCGAATCAAGAGGATGGGGTGTTCCTATTAATGATACTTGGGGTAGTACCTCGAACGATAAAGCTGGAGATTCTGTTGGTGAGACAAAAGGAGGTTGGGGAGATCCAAAACCTCAATCGGAACGGGGATGGAGTGTTCCGGCTGTAAATGATACTTGGGGAAGCACTACAACTACTGAGAAGCCAGCGGACTCATGGGGAACACCTAAAACTGATAAAGTTGCATCAATTGATGGCTGGGGTAGCAAGCCTTCGACTGACAATCAAATTAAAGCAACAGTTTTCAAGGTTACTGATGGTTGGGGTTCAAAAGATAGCTCAGATCAAATTGAGAAAAAGAGTGAAATAGTTTCAACCAAGAATGATTTTGCAGGAGCAATGGACACTACTGGTGGCGGTTGGACTCAGACGCCTGTTACGGATGGTTGGGGAACATCAACAGCTATTCCCGAAGAGAAAGGATGGGGATTAGCTCCATCTAACAGTTCAGGAAATGAAGCTAAGAACTTAGCTGGATCAGAGGAATCGAAAGGAGTCTTGGCAGATAATGTACAAGAAGATTCAAATAAAAATCCTGGAAATGATATTAAAGGCCTGGACAGTAGGGAGAATGATTCAACTAAGACTAATAGTAATCCAGATTCTAACAATTCCATAGCCAATGTGGATAATCCCCAAGAGGATATTCAATCAAGATCTGGAGAGATCATAGAACCTAAGAATACTTCTGTTCAAATCAATTCTACAGAAATAGAAGAAAAAATTGTTCCAGAAACCCAACAAGATTCATCAATCCAAGACCCTAACCCAAAGAATGAAGATAAAACAAGGGAAATAATCATTTTCGAGACTCAAAAGACTCTGCTGATTCAAGAATCTAACCCAAAGAATACTGAAAATGAAGGCCAAATTTACAATTCTACTAATACAGAGTCTACCGATAATTATCATAAGCCAGGTAATTCAGAAACAGTCATGGATGAAGAAGAGCAGAATGAAATGGCATTAGAAAACAACGATGCTCTTATTCACAATGAGGTTGCTCCACCAGAAACTGATGAACCAAAGTTAACAGAAATCTCTGATCAAACTGAGGATGCTTAGAATCCCGAATAGCCCACACAGAAATGAGTTAGCTTGTATTATCATAGAATTATATAGTAGATTGATTGGTGATGAAACATAATTAATTTAAGTTGCAAAATGAGTTAATGAGATTAGTAGGATGAATTAAATTCAACGCTATGCTGCACAATATGCAAATTACCTATAAAAATTACCCTTAAATGATATTATCGATAAATGAATCCTGTCTTTTTCGCCTTTTTATCTTTAGCCTTGTCTTGGAGTCTTCCAATTTTCTAGCAGATCAAACAAAATTATTATCACTACCTCTTGGCTATCTTTAATTTGATATGCTGTTCTACTAAGGAATCCACTGTCGCTCGTTTTAATTCTAGTAATTCCTTGACAAGGCTCTTTCCAGGCACGTACAGACTACCAGCAAATTCAACCTGTGCCCATTTGTGTTTTACTATCACTGGCTAGAATGAATCCCGAGGGCACATCATATAGAGCACGATTATGCATACTTTATTCAATTCGCCGTAATACCTCTTCATTTCTTCTTTAATCTGTAGTCACATTTAGTGATCAACGTCTCTGGGTCGTGATCATACCAGTCTCGAATATCAAATAATAACAGCGTTTTTGTGACAATATCAATATCATCGATATTTTTTTCTGACATAGATATACGTTTATCGTCATACACCTCCTCAAGTTCTAGTACTTCACTGATTTTAGCCTTGATTTGATCAAGTAGAAGGCCAAGCTTGAGATTTTGGGTTCCTACATAGACTGTCGCAAATCCAAAAGCTTGATATTAAGGTACTTTATCGTCCGTCCCAAGGTGAACATAAAGCGTTTGGCCGTTTTCTGCATAATTCAACGTTTCCTTGAGAATGGGTCTTACCACAGTCTTGCAAAGGCAAGATGAGACCTGGGGAGTCTGGTGTTCCCTTTTCTTCCTCGATTTTGTTTTGCATTTGATAAAATTGGATATTATTAAGATCTAAGTCGGACTGACTGAAACTCAGTGTGCTTTCAGTATCTGAATTCATTCACTGTGGACTAAGCGAATTTTTATCTTTAAGAATCAAATATTAAATCTAAATGCAAAGGATTAAAAATCTAGAGACTCATGATGCTTCCAGATGACCTCAAAACTGTGAAGACGTGAATGAAGACAGGGCTCTTTTAATTTTCCTGCCATTTCATTCTCTAAGAGTCCTGAAAAATGTCAATCCTATAGACATTAGATTCTCGGAAGAGGGCAACTTGATTGAAGATGATTTCGTAAGGAATAGGCATTTGTTGCTCTTAAAAATTAGATTCTCAAGAAATCACGAAAAAAGGAAATTCCCACTCTCATTCCCCAAGAAACAATCGAAATAAATGTGCCTACAGCTAAGGTTGATGATGACGAAATCAATAGCTGTCCAATTCCTGAAAGATTACAAGAGATCTATGGAAGATCTAAACGTGTCTTTACAAAAACCGAGCTTGATCAAGAAGCTCATTGGATCTATCAGAAGCTCAAAAGAAGAAATGAAGCCTTATCCAGTGACCCAGAGGCTATCAATAAAATAGTCTTCGTCCTTGATCAGCTGAAGAATCAATATTTCGAAGTAATTCCTTGCAAAGTTAGCTTAGTGAATAGATTATGTTCATTCACACCTATAAGTTCAATGAAATCCCTGGCTTGACCTTAGATGATCTGTGGATGATTCAGGAAAAAGACATTGAATGGACAGGCATTTTCAATAAAAGGGGATCATCAACTATTACCGAAAAGACCATGGGGAGAACCTCTATCTAACACTTCAGTAAATGAAGATAAGAATTCAACTAAAATCCTGGAAATGATATTAAAGACCTGGACAGAGGGGAGAATGATTCAAATAAGATTAATAATACTCCAGATTCAAGTAACAATTCTATAACCAGTGTGGATAATCCCCAAGAGGATATTCAATTAAGATCTGAAGAGATTATAGAAGAACCTATTAATACTTCCATTCAACTCAATTCTACAGAAATAGAAGGAAAAATTTGCTCCAGAAACCCAACAAGATTCATCAATCCAAGACCCTAACCCAGGGAGTGAAGTTAAAAAAGGGAGAAAACTATTTTCGAGATTCAAGAGACCCTTTCAATTCAATCATCTAGCCCAAAAAATGAAGAAAATGAAGGCCAAATTTAAAATTCTAGTAATACAAAGCCTGCGGATAATTATTATAAGCTAACTAATTCAGAGACCGTCATGGATGATGAAGAAGAAGAGCAGAATGAAATGGCATTAGAAAACAATGACGCTCTTACTCACAATGAAGTTCCTCCACCAGAAACTTTTGAACTAAAGTTAACAGAGCTCTCCGATCAAGAGGTGTATCAGATAAATTCGGTGGAGAAAGAACCTGAAGCTAAAGTAACTGAGGATGCTCAGAATCCCGAAGAGCTCACACAGAAATGAGTTAGCTTGTATTAGCATAGAATCACATAGTAGATTGATTGGTAATGAAACATAATTAATTTAAGTTGCAAAATAAGTTAATTATTTTATTTGCACCTCACATCATCTTGTTTTTTAACGAAATGAACTCCCTCGATCCCGAATTGAAGACCTATTATTTGAAAGTTAAGGATGAAATCAAGAAGGAACATATTGACTATCTTTCTCAACATCCAGAGATTAGACAACTACTAAATGATTTTCTTTCAACCCTTCTTCTTGAAAAGCCTGAAGATGTCTACAAATTTGCTCAAGAATACTTTGCCTTTTTCAATAAGGAAAAAGAAAATGTTCAATACAAACCTTTAGTCATCTCTGGACCCTCTGGAGTCGGAAAGGTAAGAGAATAATTAACCTTTATTTAAAAAAAGGGAACTTTGATCAAAATGCTCCTTGAGAGATACCCTGACAAATTTGAACTAAGTGTTAGCTACACCACACGTAACCCTAGAGCAGGCGAGACCCACGGAGTCCATTATTTCTTTGTGACAAAAGAAGAATTTAATGAAGTAAAGATATTCTAGCATAATGTTGAGATCTAAAGGAAATTACTAAGCATTCATTTGTGGAATATTGTGAGGTTCATGGAAACTTTTATGGTACCCATAAAAGTTACGTAAAACAAATTATGGAAAAGGGCAAGGTAAACTTATTGAATTCGGATACTTATTCTTAAGATCTGTATTCTTGAAATAGATGTTCAGGGTGCCCACAAGGTCAACAAGAGCGGTGCCGAGTGCCACTACTTATTCATTGAACCTCCCAGTATGGACAGTTTGGTTGAAAGATTAAAGGGAAGGTAAACACCTTAGTTTTCTTCTTTAATATTATTAGAGGATCCGAAACACCTGAATCTTTAGCTAAGAGAGTGAAAAATGCTGAATATGAGATGAAAATCGCAAAGGAGACTCCTTTGTACGAAAAATTCGTTGTCAACGAGAATCTTGAAGAAAGTTTCAAAAATCTTGTTCAGAGCATCAATGAACTTTATCCTGGCCTCGACCTTAAGATTTAAGTGAATATATAATCTCATTCATAGTAGAATATGTACATATTAAATACCCTTGTCAGACCAATTCACTCTCAAGGTCATAAGAAATGCAGACAAATAATGTATTCTCACTTGAAAAATGGATTTGTGTTTATATTTTTGATTTGAGATTTTTTTCATGATGATGTTCTAACTTAAGAACTGCATAATTTTGGTATGGAATAATCTTGAGATTGGAGTGATCTTTCAGTGTATTGCAAAATAAATGGAATGAAGTTTTGTGCTCTTCACTAAAGAAGTTAGTTAATCAATATATTACTTACATTTTAGAATCAAGAATAATTATGGCTTTATTTAATTTTTCTGCTCCTAGAGGGCTAAATTTTACATAGTCCTTGAGTCCCATTTGATCAAATGATTTAAATAATTCTCCTGAGTTAATTCTTTCTGTCTCTTTTGTCGACTCAATATAATATATCACAAGCTACAATGGTTAGATAAGAAATCAAAGGTTACTTCTTTATACCAGGGCTCCCAATGACTTATATTTCCATTCTTGATAAAGAAGATGGTTTTGGTTAAAAAGATAGAATTTTGGACTTTATTTTTTTCATTTTCATCGAGAATATAAAACATTCTGATAAAGATAAAGCCTGTTACAAAGGCATCATATCCAGCTTCATGATAACGAGTCTGAGAGGTTCCCCACAAGTCATAATCTTTAAATCTTTCAGATAATATCAATTCACAGTTATAAAAATCAGGATCCTCTTTGTTGAGAGCTAACGAAGCAATTTCATTCAAAGAGGAAGCATAAATTGGTATTTTTTTATGGAATTTGGTATTGTTAGCAATAAACTTTGTGTCATAAATTCTAGAATATTACTTTCGATAATCGTGCTCTTACACTGGAAAGACTTCTGCTAATTTCCTTTTGAATTCTATGTAATCTTCAGGAAGTGGCTCCAGAAAATGACTATAAATAAACATCAAATCTAAAAGACAATTTTGGCCTATAATTTTGGTCTTATGGCTGAGGAGTAACTCAAAGACTCTAGTAAATCCCATAGAATCGATCAAAAGGTTTTCTTTTTTTCTTTTGATGTCATCTAAAAACTTTTCTCTTGATTCGAAATCCGGGAACTTGTAGATCCTGATAGACTTTTTAGAATGCTTGAGGATTCTGATTTCTTCACAGTATAACTTAGGATACTCAGTTCGAATTGTATTGATGATATATTGACGAAAGAAACTATTTTCATTCGATATGACCAATGGGTCAACTGTATCTGAAACTATCCATTGCTCAAGTTTCTCTTTGAAATCTTTTCCTTTCATAATATCATATTCTCTCACCAACTTTATATCATTGAAATCTTCTGATTCTTTAACGTCCTCCTCAAGGGAGACTCTCTCTTTATATTTCCGTGCTTCAGCTATGCTGATATAGGTTACTCCTGATCCAATAAGAAAAAAATCCAATATATTATACCCTCGTAAAACCATTTATTCCAATCCATGTTATATTGAGAATTAAATTGAATAGCCTCTTTCTCAAGCACAACATCAATATTTTTCTTTATATTAGTCCTTGGAAAAACATAGATCTTATAAGGCCGAGCTTCAAATCTATTCTCTCCGACCTTTATAAAAGCACATAATCCAACTTGGATAATACGAAACTTGGAAGCTGCTGATCTTAACTGAACTTTATGAATATTCAAGAAAATACTTTCAAATATCTCTCAAATGGTAGATCAGCAAGATAGGTTGGGTTTTCAGTTTGTATTCCTGTCATTTCAAGATCAATAGATATGAATTCAGTCTAATTGTCACTGTAATGAACAAATAGTTACTTGAGGCAAAACTTCCTTTATTTCTGAGTAGAATTCATCAAAATTCTTATTCGTTACATCCATTTTTTGATGGTATTGAGCTTACAAAGATAATGAAAATTCTCAATAATTTTTAATTAGATTAGAATATAGGATAGAGTTTACTCTAAATTAGTCTCTTGAAGGAGACTCCCTATTTGCTATGTGAATAGGGGCCCAACGTTTGTGTATATCAAAATCGGCCGAAAAATATTCTGCAGTATTAACTATTTGATATGAAATAGCTGTATACTAAAGCATTAAGGTTATGACAGGATAGTACAAAAATATATCATATTACAATTCAAACAGCCTATTATTACTGTCCTTCCTTTTCCTTCTTTTCAAGTAACTTCTTCTTTCTCATAAGTTCCTAAATTTGTTAAACAAACATATATTATTCTTCTACTCTTTCTTTAGCTTCATTCTCCTTAATCTTTTCTCTCATCTCATTAAAGAATTTATCAGCTTCTTCCTCATTATAAGCTAAAATGTTACTTTAATCTTGTTACTTGATACCATCTTCATTATCACTGTCTTCAAAGTCGAGCTCATCTCTGCTGAAGCTTGCCTTCGAATTACTCAAGGATTCAGAAGGTCTCTTTTCGAGTCTGTTTACAATTGGCTTAACACGAACATTCTTGGCAACAAATTCTTCCTTCTTAACTTCTTCGTCAATCTTAGCTCTATCAATTTCATCCAAGATCTTTTCAGTATCCTAAACAATTAATGCCAATAATTATTGCTATAAACTTGTTCTTTAATGGCTGCAAGATGAGTCTTGATGTTCTCCAAGACTTTCACAAAGGCATCAACAACCTTTTCTTTAGGATACATTTCAGCGTAATTATTCTTCATGACATTTTGAGCCTTGATGATAAACAAGAAGCTCGAAATAACTACCTTATCTAACTTCAACAAGGTTTTAATTGCCCAAGTGTAGGTTTTTTCAAGAACAAGCTTAGCCTTCTGATAGCTTTCATTCTTCTCAGCAAGTTCCTTGATGATGTCATGGGCAGTGTCATTCTTTTCAGTCTTCTCGCCCTTGACCTTTTCAGTAGGCAAATTCTTTTCCTTTAAGGCATGGATGTCAGCCTTTAGCTTGTCATTTGTCTTCTTCAATTCATCAATCTTTCTTTCGTAGTCAGCAATAGAGATCAGCAGCTCGCTATAAGTCTGCTCTCTATTAATGAATTTATTCACAATTTCTTTGGCATCATTAAGTCCCTATTTATTAAATAATGTTTATTGCAATTACAGTTGAGGCTTTAATCTTTTGGAATGCTTGTTCAACAGTTTCATATTGTTTCATTTCTCTTTCCATTTTTCTCTTTAAGAAGAAATTCAAGAATTTGTGAACTAATAAAAGTTCTCTCCATTTTTTCTAACAATTTACTATGTCTCTTAGCCTGGTTACCTCATTGCTATCTCTAATTTCAGCAGCAGCATTTTCAGCAATATCTTGAGTTCTCTTGATTCTTTCATCTCTACAAAATCAATCTTACATTCATCTCGATAATACCTCTTTCTTTCGGCTTCATTCTTGGCCTTAAGAGTCTGCAAGAATACATTTAAACTCTCCTTTCTTTTCTTATCTTCTAATTCGACGTGCTACATTGTGTCAATTCTTTCACATCAATTTCTACCTTGGTGACTTCTTCAAAGACAGCCTGAGTTTGCTGTTGGAACTGCTTAGCCTTTCTGGCTTTTTCTGTTTCCTCATTCAGCTCGTATAGTTTATGATTAAGTTCAGCTTCAAGATGAGCTGTTTTAAGCTTGTCTGCAATTTTATCTTTCTAAGAATATTATTCTGTGCATCATTGTGACTTGCCTTCATTCTGTCAAGCATGTGTTCATATGTGCTCTTGCTTAATAAAGCCTCTTCAATCTTTTGCTTTTGCTCCCTTAATAAATTTTCGAGCTCTTGAAGTCTCTATTCAATAATTTTCTTTTTAAATCATTCTATACAGCTTGAGTCTTTGAAGCTTCTTCCTTGATGAAGGCCTCATTACTTTTCATCTTTTCAATTTCAGCCTAAAGGTAATAAGATCAACAATCAGTTAGCTACTCTCATTCTATTGATGTCTATTTCTTTCTTATTGCAAAGCTCTCTAGTCTCATCATACTTCTTTCTGAGACTGGTTAAGTTAGTTGAGATTTCAGCCTTTTCATCAAGGCCAAACTACAGAGTTATTTGTTGAATTATTCCAATATTACAATTCCGTCATTAGCTTTCCCATCAATGACAATTTGGCTGGTTCCAAGAAGATGTGTTACATCATTGTTTCTGTAAGGTGACCATAATACTTGATAATCTTACTTAATATGCTTAGTGACGTTTTTCATTTGAGTTGCTCTTAAATCAGAGGACCAGCTTTTCTCTCTTTCCTTTTTTCCAGGTGAGACAAAAGGAGTTTTGTTGTTCTGGATAGGTGGAAGTGTTCCGGTCTAAAACTTGAACAAAATATAGGACATACTTACTTCGGCCAATCCGTTCATAGGTCAGTTGCAAATACTCAAATAAAATATTAAAGAATAAAATAATTCCTGCTGCAAACAATCAATTCTCTATTGTTAAAATATCAGCTTTATAAGGCTCGTTTTGACGTTTGAATGGGTTTTAGTTATCATATTCTTAGAACTTGGCTTACTGGAATAAACAATCACTGTATCATTATTAATAGCTATTGAAGAAGCCCTTGTTGGAAAATTATACATATTGCTCTGTTTTAATAGGTTCTAGGGTGAGTATTGATTCAAGTCTTGGCATATAAGGAGGAACTAGCAAAACGCTTTTATATTCTGCTTTATTAAATAGTTTTATTTCTTATTAATCTGGAAATGGAACAGGTAAGTGATCAAGAGTATGTCTTAGTCCTAGAATGAGAATAATACTAATGTGAACTATAGAAGTGTTCATTTGAACCAATTTTTCTCGCCGAAAGCAAACACTAGACAGTAAATCTTGCTTGAAATCCCATCATTTTTTAGGATGAATCAATCTCTTCCGAACATAAACAAGTCATTGATTACAAATAACATCTCTGCCTTCGAAGACATGTTCGCTAAAGCTAGAACGGAAGGAGTCACGAAAAATATCCATGAATCTAATCGTAATTTGATGAAAAAGAGGAGAGAAAGGCTATTACTGCTTCCTAAATCAATGTCTATAGCGTACTATCCATCTAATATCAGTAAAATGCATAGTTCTCCGATCTCAACATCCACTCCATCAAATTTTGATTCTGACATCTTACAAATCAAGTCGACTGTTTTCTCAAAGCAAAACTCACAAAATGAGAAAAATGGAGTCTTGAAACTGGACTCTAGACCCCTTTCAAGAACAGCAGATACTACTGATATTCACGCTGCAGATACACCAGAGCCTTTGTCATCAAAAGAAGAAAATAAAACAATTTCTTTCTTGAATCATTCTCTGAGTCAATCTATCAAGATCTTTTCTGCCAATGATAGTATTATTACAACAAGCAAATTTTCCAGTCCAGTCAAATCAAAAGGCTCAGGTAATGAGAGTCCTTATAAACTGAAATATTCTAATTTACGATTGAGATCGGAAAAAGAACCCTCTACCTCTGATTTATCAACAGAAGCAGGAGGACGAATAGAGCGAAACACTTTACTGAGAAATTCTTCATTTTCAGTGCCAAGACTGACCGACATATTAAGTCCCTCTAAACTTCTGAGAACAACCAGCCCTGTTAACTTTAAGATACGCACTCATATGCTATCTCCAATTCAAGAAAGGAAGAAGACTGGCATTAGTCTGAGAAAGAAAATGTTTAGAGAGGAATTAGGAGAGACTTTGATAGGGACTCTTGATGAGAAAAAATCAGAAAATCCCATTGAAACTCTGAGAAACCAAATTGAATTGTTCAGGAAAAATTCCAAAGACAAGCAAAGAACTATTCGTGGTCAAGAAATTCCCCAAGTTGAAGTTTCGAGCAATAATGTTGTAAAATATTACAGATCAGTGTTAGTTTTGCATGCTGACATAAGATATAATCTCAAGGTTGCCAAAATAAAAATTCCCATCTATGTAAGTCCTTCATCCTTGATTTAACATCACAGGATAAAATTTATAACAAGGACGACTTGAGAAAGGATATGGATAATTTCCTTCGACTAGCACAAGATACTTTATTTTGCTTTAAGCCTTTTAAAGGGATATTTCTGATTAACGGAGAACCCATTGTAGCATTATCGGAGATTCCGCTTGAATGTAATGTGGTATTAGTCGGTAAGTCAAATTTTCAAAATGTTTTGATTCAAAAGATCATATTCTTGTTTACCACTTGAAAACGAGATTTTTGGATTACCACAATATGACATCAATTGCTCCAGATAAATGGAATTTGATTTTGTATTTGATAAATTTGCAAAAAGAAGAGCATAAATTGAGATATTTGCTGAGAGACGAGAAATTTCTTAATCTCATTGTGAAAAATGACAAGTTACGTTTTGATACCTTGCTAAGGACAAAAAATATGAATAAAATTCAGAAGGTTAAGAGGATCCAGGATTCAAAATATGGAGAGCAAGTGAAAGAAGCAATAAATTCTCTTGAAGATTTGTACAATGGGACAGCAAACGCAAAGGTCGATGATGAGATAAAACAGGAATTTATCAAGACAGAATATGATAAAAGTTTCAGGAGGATCAGAGATGAATATGAGAAAAAATTGGACCCTGTCAAATTTAAGAGATATAAGATCTTTGAAGAACTTTTCAATGATTTTGAATTGTTTTTGAAGAACAAAGACAATAGAGCCTTGTATATCGATTACTTGGAAGATTTGCTTACAAAATCTCCTGAAATTCAAAATGAGATTATTTCGACAGTTAAGACAAAGAAGGAACCTATAGTCTTCAGCACAGATAAAAAGGAAAAGAACTTTGTTTTGAAGAATAGAAGAAAGTAAAAAATTATTTTATTTTTTATAATTTCAAGCACTGAAAAGGACACTGTCAAAGTTTATAAAGGCATTTTCGAAGAATTTGGAGCATTATACAAATCAAATATTCCCAAGCTTCAGGCTGAAAGTGCCTTCAATAGAAGAGAGCTACATAAGCTCTTTATCAAATATAAAGCTCTTTGTGCTGATTTTGGTTTGAACAAAATGAATAAAAACGAAAAATATGGTATTAAGAACATAAAAAAAATATTAATTTTAGACCCTGCAGTTGGATTTGATCCTGCAACTTTCAAAGAAGGCTTCACACAATTCAAGCTATCAGAGGATAGTTTAATAAGAAAGATATTTACTTATGGTGGTGACCCGGGTATAATTTTTTAGATACTTAGTTTATGAAAATAGAGGTGGGAGCAGAAATGACTTGGGAAAAGTTCCTTCGTCTCATGATGTCTATTAGAGCGAAATCTCTTAAGGATAAAATTGGGCTCTTTTTGAGAGTAAATTTGTTATCATAATGCTAATTGAGAATAGCTTATGGATATGGATGGCAATGGAAATCTTTCTTGGACTGAAATTAACCTTGTGTGTCTCTCAGCTCTCAAATTTTATCGCTCAGGAGATAATGATCCTATTATTGATAACTTAGCAGAGTTCTTCACCCAGATGGTATTTGACGCAGTGGGAATTCAGACCAATGAAGAGATTCCAATTAGGAGATTAAAACAGATAGTTGATAAGGGAATAGAGGCCATTGATTTACTTTTACAATTCTCTGGGGCTGAACAGCTTCAAGACGAGGAAATCATCTTGGAGAATAATTGTATTGAAAAGAAGATACCAAAGGTTAAATCGCCTGCGGATATGTAATTGATTCTATTAAAATTGAACAAACCATTTATCTGACTTTTGTACTGTTTTGTTTTATTTTGTAAGTCTGTTCGTAAGGTTACAAATTAACATACAATGTTTATTTGTACATAAAGTCAAAGAAGCTTAGAAAGAATTTATTGATTCACGATATTCAGCAATAGATTACTACTCTTAGGGGTAGATGTTTTTTTGGTTTCTGCTTTTTCTTCAATAAGAATATTTCCCTGAGCCTGTTCACTAACACTGTTACTTGTTCCATTCTGATGGGAAGGAACAATTTCCTTCTGGCTTTGGGGTAAAGCAAGTTGCTTAGTTTGCTTAATTTCCTTCATAAATATGTCATGAAGCTCATCCATAATTTTCTAAAAATAAACTGTTTGTAAAACGAATGTTACTTGATCCATGCTATCAGTGCTAGAGTGACTGAAATTTCTATTTAAGTCTGTTGGTTTTTCAAGTTTTTCTGCAGAATTAGATCTTGAAAGACCATTCTGGTCATTTTCCAACATTTTATTGAAGTGCTTTATTTTTTCTTTCAAAGACTTTTTGTTGGAGAGTTTATGCTTTTTGAAAGCCAGGTCTATCTCGCTGGGATTTTCTTTCTCTTCTTTTCTGAACTTATTCTAAACACTTATTTTTATTATTATATAACTGTACTTTAATTTGGCCTCTATTTCTCTTAGGGAAGAGCTTGGCAATCATAGAGAAGTCAGAACCAAATATCTCAATAGCCTGAAAATTAACACATTTCAAGAATGACATATACCTTGAAAAACTTTCTGGTTTCTTCCTCAGTCCATTTCTCAGTATGATTTCTTTGCCTGAAAGACATTGAGGTAAGCTTTTGAGGTTTCTTATTATCAACAACTGCAAGCTTGTTATCGGATTCTCTTTGAACAAGCGAAGTCTCATCGACGACAAGCTTACCATCCTTAATAATCAATCTGGGAGCTCCCAGATTCTGGTCTTCTATTCCAGGGAGGTCCAACTTGGATTCTATTTGAATTGGCAGAGCTACAGTTTGAGTTTTTTCTGGTTCTTTATCATGGCCATTAGTGATGGCTTGCTGAGTCTGATATTTGAGGGCTTTCTTTTCTGCCCTCTTTTCATGCATCTTTTTGAGACGCTCTTCTTTCATTTTGAGCTAAATAATAAGAAATTGAGTAAGTTTAGAGTTACTTCGCTTTGTGTCGGAACTCCTGCTTGATGATTATCAATAATCTCCTTGATTGTGATGGTCGGATCGTCAATATTCTTCATATTCTTGGGTTGAGGCTTTCGTCCTCTCTTTTTCTTCATTATCTCGAAGTTTCCTTCTAGGTTGATCTTCTTGTGAAAATGATCATCTGTATATTTTGAAAAGATGGTAGGGGAGATTAAATTAGGTGGAAGAGCCCCTTCAGAACTGTTCTTTAGGGCTTCAAAGTTGAATAAAGGAAAAGAGGATTTAGATGGGTCGTTTGTATTGTTGTCCATTTATTTTTTCGCTATCTAGTCTTCAGATTCTAAGTAAATAGGTCTCCATGTTACATTGAATTATTGAATTAATTATAATATTTTGCTGCTCAGATTTAACTCAGAAAGCTCCAATCAAAACGAAGAATGAACTACATGCCAGATAAGAGATACTGTCTATGGAAAATAAACCATCCTCTCATCATCTAAAGTGGTTTAACGAATAATTGAAAGGAAATTCCCCTATTTGCTAGTATATTTCAGTACTTCATGCACAACTTCTCAAGAGATATAGCCCCCGCAAACCAAAGAAAACGTGTCAGATATGATGCGAATAATGTTTAATTTGTTGCAAAGAAATATAATTCATATTATCATAAAATATAATTATGGAATCGTGTATTTACTCCACATTTAAAGCTTGTTAACAGTGAAGTCTTCTGTACAGTAGATATTAAGCTGATATCTGCCCTCTCCTTCAGGTCCGGAATTTGAGCTAGCTACCATCAAAGTGAAGGTATAAGGATAGCTCGAAGCATCCAGACTGATTTGAGCACTGACAGTCAGCAAGTCAGTTGGTGATCCTGATGTACCAACTAAGAGATCTGCAGCAGTGGATGTGATTCTCTTTCCTCCGTTCTTTTGAACCATGAACATAATAGGCTTATTTCCTAATTTGTTTAATAATTCACAAAGATTCATTTACCTCTGAACATGTCCACTCTATCTAATTGTGTGAGTGCTATAAAGGCAGTGCATCTTCTGTTGACCTTGATTGTGTAATGGGGGTTCTTGGACATATCAGCACTAGGATTTTTCTTTGTAGGCAATCCAGCAGCAGTCTCACCCTTCCATTCACCCTAATTCATTAAAAAAAAAGTATATTCAATGTTACTTCAATTTGTGGGCACGTCTTCCAGATCTTTGGATCAAAGATTCTGCAGATATAAACACTCTTGAATTCATAAGCAAAGTCTTCCAAACTCATCCAAAAGACTCCATCTTCCTTTGCTTCGGCATTCAAAACCTTTCTAGCCTTCTCCGTCCATTTATATGAACCATCACTCCAATCCCCATTCCATTCAGCTCCACCATTTCCATGAGGGTTTCTAAGTTGGAGGAGTCTTTCTCCTTCAAATTCCTTTACATCAAGAATAGCATAGGCATGACCTTGGATGATTCCTTCAGGAGAAATAGCGGCATCACCCATTGGATTTTCTGGACTTCCTGCTCCCAAGAGATAGCCTTGCTTAGTGTAGCTCATTAGAGTTTCCCATAGAGAGTCAAGATTTTTCTGAGCAACGCTAAGTTTAATTTCTTCAGGATAACCATCTGTCAAATCACTGAGAGCATAATTGACTTTTCCTCCAATAATCTTATTATAGCCGCCATGCAATTTAGCATAAGCCTTCTCGATGATCATAGGCCATAATTTTGTTCCAGTTTCAGACTTACAGAAAGCATATTCTCCTGTAGCATCAACTGGGAACCTATCATCAACAATAACTTCAATTGGTTCTCCTTCAAAGTAGAAGGTAACAATGAAGGCTCCAGTTTCAGGTCTTTGTTCAAGCTTGTTTACCATCATAACTCCTTCAATGTGTTGCTTTCCAGCAACAGTCATGGCACTAATGAAGTAACAATCTCCAATGGCACCCTGTCTAGGATCAATTGGGTTGAAACCTTCTCCAAACACAGTCAATCCTTCGGGTCTCTTCCATTCAGTAACATAATCTCTAAGTTGTTCACCGAGAACAGTCTCATTAGCAGGGAACTTAGCATCCTCATACTTCTTGCCTCCAGTATATTCCTTGATGATTTTCTGGTATTTCTCAACGCAATCAGGCATTTCATCGATTGGAAGATTTTCAAGATCCTTCTTTAGGAGATTCTTCTGTCTATTTATCTTGTCTGCCAACTCCTTCTGTCTTTGTTGGCCAGCTTGTTCTTCCTTCTTCATTTGGGCGGCAGCTTCTTCATCTTTCTTGCGAAGCTCCTCAAAGTACTGCTCCTTCAAGTCATCAAACTTAGCCTTGTCTTCAGCACTCAACATAGCATATCTATCAATGACCAATTTGTATCTAGCATCCAAAGTTTTAGTTTCTAAACGGTTAAATACCACTTGAGATTTGCTTACCAGGTCCAAAGTTGAAATATGAAAGGCCTACTTGTTGGAGTTGTGGGCGATATTGATGGATGAAATTAACAAGACGATTCTTTTCCTCAAGCTAAATTAATTAGGAATTAGTGTGATAAGATTTACGATAATCTGGTTGATTGATGTGATCAACAGGAGTTCAAAGTGGATCAAGAATCTGACTTCATCATTGAAAGCTTCGTTCAGATGTTTCTCTGTTGAATTAAGTTTCTCAAACAATTCTCTCAATTCTTGAGGAGCTTTGAGATTAGTATCAGTAGGACCAACAGAATTTGAGTGTTTGTTTTGAAGGGCTTTAATGAATCCTAAGAGTGTTTCTTTTTCTTTGAGATATTCTTCATATGTAACAACATCTGCAACTTTATTGACATGTTTTTCTTGCAAGTAAGCATTCCTAGCCTGAAGCCAAGCCCTTTTAACACACTTCTGGAATAAATCTGGTCTTGATAAAGCCGAACTCATCGCGTCAGTACTATAGGTAGTCATGAAGACGCACCAAACCAAAGCAATAACTTCTGCAAGACATCCCAAGGTAATACCAACACTAACTGGTCTAACCCAAATTGTGACAGTGATGGACCAGACCCAGAAAGCAAAGATAATTCCTAGAGAGGCATATCCTTGGCTGTTGTAAGGCTTAACATTATTGATCTGAGGATCGTAACGGTAAATGGGGAATACCCATGGAGAATAGAAGACTGGGTTCTAAAAGTTATATTATAAGAATAGAACTCTTTACCTTTCCTTGATTTGCAAAGTCATTGAGGATTCTGCGGATTACAAAGAATGCAACGACAATCAAAAAGACCATGTATGTAATCGCAAATCCAACATAGTCGTTGAAGCTGTCAAGTGCAAGACTCAAGGCAAATATCAAGATAATGATGCATGCCACAATTATGCCGGCTAGGTAAAGGAAATTTCTGGGAAGAGATCTGTTTCTTTTCAAGTAGACATAATAAAGGGATCCTCCGACGAGAGCGACAGCTAAAATACCAAAGACAACGGCCCATCCAATAGTAACATCAACAATAGCGAAAAAGACTCCAAGGCCAATCCAATGAAGCAGAGCTAGGCCAAAGAAAGCAAGGGTTAACCTGCTCATTGTTTTCTTGGTTCTGAGATTGTAATATCCTGCTCCGACACAAATTGAAATTGGAATGAAAAAGAAGAAATAGATGACCATGATGACAGCACCAGTGTCTCCTTCTACTTCATCATATTGATGCTAAACAATTAAATGAGATTTTCAGAAAATTACCCCAATGACCAATGCTCCATATAGGTAATTTGCAACGATTCCCAAGATATAAAGGATGATCTGAGTGATATTAGGAATTGCATAGGTTCCAAAATAGCCTTGAAGAGGAAGCAAAATGCAAGTATACACAAATACTGTCACAGCCACTGTGAAACCTCTCAATTTGTAGGTTGTACTAGTGAAGTAGACAACCAGGGCATACACAAGCATCAATGTCAAGTTGATCAAAACTAACAGGATGAGAGATTATTTAAAGAAATTTACTTGAGAAGATGTTAGCATAATCAGATGCTAGAAGTTTTCCGCCAAAGAAGGCTGCAAAGAATCCTTGTTTTTGTCTCCAGTCTTCATGAATTACGAGTTTACGAGGCTTGGGATTTCCAAAATCTAGGTATTCGGGTACGAGGTCTTCAGTTGCGGGCTTCTTTTGATCTGGTAATTGAACAACCTCAACATTTTCTTGTTCACCTTGAGCATCCTTATTAATTTTGTCAGCATTAGCCTTTTCAGCATCGATTAACTTCTGTGTTTTGGCATTTAAAGTCTTGATATCAGCTAGGATCCTGTAATCATTTCTGGCATAGTTGACATACAGAACGTAAAGACAGATAACCATTGGTGGTACCATACATGCCGTCAGCAAGATGAAGGCAGTATCTGTGAGAGCGTACCATAAGATACCAACCAAAATAGCGAATCCATAAGTGAAGAAGACAAAAACAACATAGGTTGAGAACCATCTTTGGATTCCAGGGAACTTGATTTTGTCTTTGATTCCCTTTAGTCTTCTTTGATGCAATCTGAATGTTTGCATAATGCTGAAAAGAGTGAAAGCGATCAACATGCTGGCGACTCCAAACACCCAAGGATTATAATCATGGTCGTAGACTGTGAAAACTTCCTTGGGAATATCGAGATCAGCAGTGGCAACAACAATGACCACAATAGCAAATACAATATTGGTAATCAAGTAAACAAATAAAGGAGATTTTATCAGTTTAATATACCAAGGTTGCCTCTTGGCTTGGTCAATCTTTTGTTGATTTGGCATAACTTCTAAAGGAAGATTAGTTGAGATAATCTTCCATCCAACAATGGTTGTAAGCAGCAAGTAGAGAGAGCAATATCCCAAGAACCAATAGTCTCCTCCAAATCCAAACAAAAAGCATCTCATTCCGATAATAATGAATGTCAATGTCAAAGGTCCATGCTGTAGATCTAACTGGCTAATGAAATAAACGATAACATCTGTGGTAATAACTGCAATAGTTGTAACCCAGCCGAGGGACTCTTCTTTAGTGTGGTTATGGACAAGAACGGCATAGATAATCAGAACAGCAACTGCAATGCCATACATGACCAAGAGAACTATTTTTTTTAGGTTCTGGTTCTTCTTTCTAAAAACACTTTGGAGCCCTCCTGCAAGGACAGTATTAGTGAAGTCTTTCTTATCCTGAACAATAGTGAGATGATTCAAAATTTCCCTTTCAGTAACTTCATATTCAGGGTCAGCCATCAATTGTTCTAATTGTTCGGCAAGAGGGAGGTCGTTATACTTTGTTTCTATGGCTTGTTCATTTCCTTTATTTGCCTTTAACATATCAAATATATCTAATAGGGATCCTGTGTTGAGAGAATACGACATGAATGCAATGGCAATCATAATGATGGCATTAATTGAAAGGAATACAGCTGATAGACCAAGGAAACTGACAGTTGTATCGTCTAATAGAGCATAAATTTGAAAGGCAATGTAAAGCATCACCCCGGTGCTTATCAGAATGAGACTCCTGATTTTCACTTTGAAGTTGCTCCACTTGATGTATTGTACTCCTAAAGATAAGAATAAGGCTGCTAGACCAATCAAAAGAACTGCTATTCCTGGAACGACTGATAAATCATACTGGCTTTCAACGGAGATCATGATAGAACCCCAAATTATCAAAGAGACAATCGGTGTAGCTATCAACACGTAGGTAATGATGCGTAGGAGTCTTCCATAAGTGACCAATTTCCAATCAGTAGAGAGGAATGGCCATTTTTTTGTCGCAAAGAATAAATCAAGGTTCTGGAAGTTCCCTTTTATTCTTTGCATGATGAAGAAGGTAAAAATGATCGAACAGAGGGAGAAGATGCCGATTTCGAGGCCGAAATTGGCAATGACATCACCTTGTACAGTTTCACTTTCCGACATAGTAATTGGTTAGTTAAAATTATATGAGCAACTCAAAAATAAAAGCTGATAACTTAATTTCCATTTTTAGCTTTTTAAGACAAAGTGTATTCTAGTTGGCTTACAAAGTAATGAGTCTAAAGAACAGAGTGTGCATTTTGATAAAAATATGCGTGACAACAATTTTGAAATTTGATTTGGTAACAAGTAATAATAAGGAATACAGTTATGGATTACATAGTACACTACTCAAAAGCACATACTTAATTAACGAACCATTAATTGATAGAATAGATTAAAACTGCGAAAAATACCCAATATAAGTATGCTTTACTTTTGATAGTGATTCCTGTCATTTCGATATCTATTTTCAAGTAGATTCATTACTTGTTCAAAGTTTTGCCTGTCTTGAATATATTGAACAAATTCAGCCTTTTCATCAGGATTGTCCATCATATTTATCAACTCAACAAGCTCAGAATTCTGTTTCTCATAAGGTTGATCTCCAACAGAAGCTCTCTTCTGAGACCACCTTGGATTGCTCTTAGTGGGGTCTTCTCCCATGCTTGAAGTTCTTTGGTGGTGAGGTTTTTTAGTACTGATAGGACTTGCGACAGGAGTATAGAGACCACCTCCCTTGTTTCTCTGAGAAATAATTAGTCTCTCAAAATCGAAGGTCTGCTTACTAGTATTGAAAAATTGGGCATAAAATTCATCAGCATCTTGTTGAGGATCGGCAATAGCCAATTGCTGAGCATTATGGTTCTGAGCTTGAGCTTGGGCTTGGAGTTGTGCTTGATATTGTTGTTGCTGTTGTTTCTGAAAGTAATATTCCTGATGCTGATTATACTGTTGTTGATGTTGAACATGGTGATGTCTTTGTTCATGTTTTTGCTCATGTCTTTGATCATAACCATGATGATGATGATGGTGGCTTTGGGACTGTTGATGTTGATATTGTAGCTGGAGATGTTTTTCAAGTTGTCTCTCTAATTCAGCTTTGTCTATAATGGGAGTTCCCATAGAGTAGCCTCTTCTGTGCTTCTTAACAGGTTCTGGATCTTTTGGAATTGAAGCCTTAGATTTATTTGGGGAATAGTCTTCTTGATTTAACTTTATTCTCTTTTCATCAATGTAGTGTTGCTCGTGGTTTCTTCCGCTTTCTTCATCATGTCGATAGAAAGAGGAGTTGTTTGAAAATGGATATGCTTGGGCCTTGCTGCTACTCTTTCCGGTTGTACTTGGCATGTATTTAGCCATACCTTTGATGATGTACGGCAAATTTTTCTAAGAAATTAGGATAATAATGAGGAGCGAGTACCACGTCTGTCAGTAAATCAGCAATATCTCTTTGAGATATGAGATTATTTTTCAATACTGGCGGTCTCTTTTCGATGTTTTCAATATTTTCTTCTTGACCAAAAATTCTGGAGTTTTGACGTGAAGAAGGATAGTTCGAGTAGTCGAGAGACTGCTTATGGTCTATGGACTTTTTAGTATTTTTAGCGTGTAGTTGTTGATAGAAGGTCAATCTTTCTTGCATTTTATCAGCGGGCTTTTTAGCAGTTGTAGTCGTTTTCTTTGGCGGAGTTTCTCTTGCCTTGTAAATATCTAAGAAATAAACTCATTTCTATCTCTTTCATACTTAGATTGTGGAAAGTCATGTTAAAGTTGCTCTTCTTATCTGACACTAACGGAGAATATTTTTTCTCTGCGTGATCAATGGGACTTTTAGAGGGTCTTATACTTGAACTGATGTCTAAGCATAATTAAATGACTACCATTGTATCTTATTACCTGCATATCTCATTTTACTTGATCTAGGTCTCTCAACGCTTGAAGAGTCTTTACTATTCTTTGATTTCACTTTTAGCGAAGGGGATGGGTGATGATAGGATGAGACAATATGGTTTTTATTATCAGCATAATGAAGGAGAGCTGAGTTGTTGTTGACGTATCTTAGAGTCAAGTCGTTCATGATGTGGCAATATGATTATTTGAGAAAGTTAGCAGATTGCTAACAAAGTAAATATTTAACAATTAAATGGAATATTTAATTAAAACTGAAACTATCTTAGATATCTCAATCAGATATTCCGTTAGGCACCTCAGCTCATATTTTGGAACAGGAGAGCTTAGTGTTGGAGATGTTTAATATGGGGTTTATATCAAGCCAAAGGATTAAGTAAAGCTATTATTCATCTCTAACTGAAAAAAAAAAAAAATTAGTTCGCAAAATATCACAATTTATCAACCCACATTAGATCAAGCACGGATTTCACTAAATTCAGCAACGATATTGTAATTTGATAGCAAACATATAAAGGCTTTGATACAACAATAGATTGTTAGACTAAATATCAGACATATGCACAAAATTATACTGAAACCAGTTATAACTTATTTTATAAGGGTTTGATGCCCTCTTTATTTAGCTCCCTTCGAATTGAGATTAATATAAGAATTTGACTTACCTCAGTGCTCAAGGCTGCTACAATGTAAGACCCTCCACACAAAAGAACTATAACAGCCACCAATAATTGTATCCTATTCAATAAATCTCATAGGTAGAATAATATACGAGAATTCAGAGTCAAATAGCAGGGTTCCGAGACTAGAGCAATTAAAATGGGTATAACCAAAAATTTACAAAATCATGAACAAGCCTTTTCCTGTAATATGTCTAAGCAAGCCGAAGTTCCTGAGAACGTATTGCACTTTAAGTTCTGACAAGACCAGGATTACTCCCAAGATTCTAAAAGTTGAAAAGAAAGTATTTGGATATCATTACATATAGTGAATAGATAAGATATACTCTTGGACAGTCTTTTCGTCAAGCTTAAATAATCTCTGGATAGAAGCAACAGCAATGAGGATGCCGCAGCCGAAGGTGCAGACCTTAGTCATGGTGTCTATATTCATGTTGAGTGGCATGCCAGGTTTCGAATTCAATAATTTTTAAAAATTCTGACTTTTTTGATTTATGAGTTATAGAAAAATTAATACAAAATCCTTCTAGGCTAAAATTAGGATAGGCGTTAGCGAGAAGGTTGAGATTTTCTAAACAGGTAACATATTTAGCTCTGAAAAGATAGAATCTTAACTTTTATATATACTAATACTATAGGGATAATGAAAAATGAATGCAAAGTTAAGCGGAAATACAAAATTTCCTAATTTTTACTTAGCCTCGAGGATAGAGTTAATGAGTTGTTTTCCTTGATCATCGAGGATTTCAAGTTCAGGATTATTGATATCTTGAGTTTTAATGTTAGTAATGGCATTAATAAGAACTCCCTGGACTTCTTGGCTGCAAGAAGCTAAGAAAGCATTTTTGTTTATAATTTCAGTTAAAAGCATTTTGTGAACAGCTTGGGCTTCTTCAGAATCGTTCTTGAGTGGTAGAAGTTGAAGGAACTTCAACAAAACTTCTTCAGAGACTTTATCATTAGTTTGAGATTGATAGAGGGCAATTTTTCCAAGAGCACCAACAGCATTGTCAGTGCAAACAGCCTTTTCTTCGGAGTAGGCATCTGGTGCGGTAATGATGCTGGCAATGATCTGGAGACATTCATTCTTGTATTGGCTGAAAGAATGTTGGTCCATTCTCTTAGCAATAACTCCGATACCAAAAACTGCAGATTGCACAATATCTAAATTGAGGGCTTCATGACAGAAGTTAATGAAGTATTTAATGATCTCATCAGCAGCCTTCAAGAAGAACTAAAGAAATTATTATAAGTCTAATATTATTTACATTCATGCTGCAGTGTTCAAGGAAAGTATCAAAGAAGCAGACAGTGTAAAGGATTTCATTAGGAGTAGCATCCTTATTTTGAATAACCTTATAGAAGTAGGGGGCGATTCCGTTTCCGAGTAATCCTTCAATCTTTTCTTGATATAATTCCATTAACTTAGTGCTGATTTCCATAACAACTAGGCAGGGTTATAATTAATAAGCTGAGTAGTACTTTGCATAAGATCGTTGATTTTTTCATATTCTTCTTGCATTTGTTCTTGTTTTTCTTCATCATAATTCTTGAGCTTCTTGAACTTCTTCAAGACATCTTGCTTTAATTTATCGCAAAGGGTGATAGCTTCGGCCATGTAGTTAACCATGTTAGCTAAGAGGTCTTGGTTCAATGAAGGAGTAGTCAAATATCTGAGGGATTTATTCATTTGTTTGAAGAAGAAATGGATTTTGTTGTCTAAAACAGTTATTCATAAAAAACTACAAAGTACTGTCTTGAGTGTCAAATCTGGACTTCATAGCTTCCAGCATTCCAGGGAAGCTCATATTGATAATGTCAACAACATCTTTTTCATTTTCACAGGCCATAACAAAGTTTCTGATACTCTTGACGGCCTTTTCAGACATAAGAGCCATGGGCTCAGAGAAGTATTTACAGATAATTGGGAGAGTGGCTGGGATGTATTCATAGAAGGCTTTTCCAAGATTTCTTGACAAGGAGAAAACTGAGTTGCAAGCAGCAAGCTTGATTGAAAAAGCAGAGGCATCCAAAGTGAAGTGCTCAATTGGGAATAACTTGAGGTCGAGTTTTCCGCTGAGTGCAAATTTCTTCTTGGAGACTTCATCGTTATCAGCGGTAACGAACTTGACTTTGATTTCAAGCATGGAAAGGACTTTAGGGTAGATGAAGGGCATGTATTTAACGAAATTTTCTCTCATATAAGAGGAAAGTTGGCAGTAGAAGTCAAGGATAGGTCCATGTTCAGGATCTTCAGGTTCCAATTTGTTTTGTAAGGTGATGAAGTATTCCATGTATTGGTCAGCTTCATTGATGAATCTATCTTCATTCCTGATGGAGGTCATGACGAAGGACATGGTTTCAATAGCAGTTAATCTAATGCGGGTTTGGGTTTCATCTTCATTTGGAATAGTATCCAACAACTTCTTCAATGCTGGCATAAAGGTATCGTAATATTTGGCAAATTCGTCATCAATGACAGAGGAAATCATTGAGATTGCATTAAGAACTTCTTCAAGAAGAATGCTGAGATTCTTGTCCAAGGCTTTTTGGAAGAGCTTGATCAAGGCTTCCATGAGAGGATCGGCATACTTGGTCAAGATCTTGGATTGCTTTTCTTCGTTGATGATCTCTTCTGAGAAGTTAATGATGCAGCTAGTTGCTTGCTTTTGTAATTTAATGTATCTATCGTCGTTCATGATTTTCAAGAATTGTTCCAGAATCTTGTTGCCATACTTCTTCTGGATATCAGGGGTGTATTCATTGCAGAAAAGAGCAACAGCTGTTAGAGTGGCATAGACAACTCTAGGATCTGGACTTTCGAATCCAGGAAGAATGAAAGCCATGATTCCATCAATTTCAGATCTGTAGAATTTAGAGGATCCTTCAGCCAAAACTCCCATAGCCATGATTCCAGCAAATTGAGCATTCCATTGGTTACTTTCAAGGCATTGCTTAATGTAAGGGATGTAGTTAGTCAACATGAACTTGGATTTCAAAGCATCAGAGATTTTTGCAATCAAGTCTGGAGCAACGTATGCAACCTCAGTCTTGGAAACTGTAGTTGCTTCAATATCTTCCAACCATTCATTGATGTCAATTCTGTCAATTTCGCATATAACTTCAAGCAATCCAGGCATAACAAGGTTCTTGAAGTTGTTTGATTTTCTAACAGCAACATCAGATGCCACACAAACAGTATAAACACAGTTCATAGCTTGATTACGAAGGCCTAATAAATTAGATGCGCTGAGTAGAAATGTTTACCGTCGCTGAAATCTTTGTTCTTGAAAACTTGCGACATAATGTCCATGAGATCCTCAATAACGGGTTCAATTAAGGTGGGGTGCGCTTCGGCAAGGTCAGAAATGGATTGAATAGTGGCGATGCCGGAGTCTTCATCTTGCTTGATGGCTTCAATAAGAGTTTGAAGCAAAATGGGGAGAATTTGAGAGAAGTTTTTAACAAAGTCATCATCATCAATGCTGGAAAGGAAAGCAGCAATGGACTTAACAGCGGCAACTTTAACCTGAAAATGAACAGATGATATCAGAATCTTACGTCAATATTAGTATCGACAATGAACTTTTCAAAAAGAAGAACAAGGTCATTAGCAAAGAGCTTCAAGTGATCTTCTTGGAAACAATGTTCGCAGAGTAATTCGATGAAGTAGAGGATAGCAACCTTGATAGAGTCATTCTTGGTTTCGTTTAATCCCACAACAGTTTGGATCAAGTTGAAATAGGTTTCTGTTTGTTTGAGAAAATGAAAGAAAAAAAAATTACTATTGTCATTTGAGTACAATAAGACCAAGATTTCAGAGCATCTTTTGTAAAATCCAAGAGATCTGGATCCATTCTCCATTAAACCAATGATTTTCTTGGCAAGAAGTTCGAATCTGTCAGGAGTGACAAGTTCAAAGTGATCAGATGCTTGGAGGTGATATTTCTTGATTGAGACAGCTGCTAATTCTGATAACTAAGGAGTGAACTTTTGTTCATAGAAGTATTACGTGATTTTCTTCCAAATCCAGAGCTTGAGTATGGAGATCCACAGAGGAATTAGGATCACTTTTGGCTAATTGTTGTAACTGGCTCTCAGCTTCTTTTCTTTTGTTGTTGTCTGTGCTGAAAAAAGCTTTTAAGATGTCGATGTAATTCGCGTTCATTTTAAAAATTATATATTATTTGAAGTTTGCGCTTTTAAAAAGCGCAATTCGATCTAAAGTATTTTCAAAATTAGGCGCGCTTCTGCGGAAAATTAGAAGCTATGCATACGTTATTACAATGAAAACTGGAGTACAAAGAGAAATATCAACACTGACATTTACAATCCAGTCTTGAAAATAAATTTGTTAAAATATTCTGTTGCTTGCATTTTGGTAGTTCTTTAGTCCATTCTTAGTGTAAGCATCTTCAATTTTTTGCTTATACTTCTCTTGAAGATGTTCAGGGATAGTAACTTCCCTTCTGGGCTCACCTAACCAGTTAACAATCAGAAATATCAATAAACCTGTCAAAACGTTATATCCACAGTTGGATCTGGCATCAAGGTTAGTGGCTCTGAGGTAAGCTCTAACCTAAACAATTCACGATCAATTAATTGAATCCCTACCTTGGCTTCTTCATCATTTGACATCAATTGCTTGCCCTTCTCGTCAGGGTGGTACTCCAAAGTGATAGGATTGTATGGCATTCTAATGGTTAGCTTGGATAGTTATGACTCATTACCCGTTGTAATTTCTTTTGCCTTGAAGCAAGACCTCTCTTTTGAATTCTTGTTTTTCGGTAGCTCTTTTCTCTTCATATTCCATTTTCTCCCATCTCTTGGCATCTCTTTCGAGAGCTTCTAACTTATGCTTTTCCTGAATTAGTTGCTTTTTTTGGAGTTCCTCCATTCTCTTTTTCTTATCATAAACTGCAAAGTCTTTATCAAATCTTTCGTTTTCTTGAAATTAGCCCAGAGATGATGCCTATTTACCTGTTGCGAAAAGAGTAGAATCTGGGTGTGCTCCATGCAACAAATCTTTCATATCAACCTTTCTGGATTCAAGTCCGACTATTTCGTTATAATTTTTCATTATTATGCTTACCTCTCTGATTGATTCTGGACTTTTCAATTAAATCCTTATCCTTCATGGCTTCCTAACAAGGTTTAGACATTCCCATTCTCTTATACTCTCTCTTCTCTGGTTCTTGGTTTAATATTGTTCATTTTCAGAATCTTATTAACAGAATAACTATTTATAAAAGTAAGTTTTGTTTTTGAATATCTAAAAGAAGAAATTCAAAATAATACAAAACTAAACAAAACATACAAACAAAATACTTTTTACTTCCCTCCTTCTCTAGCTATCACTTCCTCTGTAAATGTTATAACAAATGCAGTAGTTGGATATTCAGATTTTTCATCGTTAGGAGGGGTCTGAGTAGCAACTTCTGCTTCAAATCCTGCATAATCTAATATTCCCTTTATAACTCCACCAATAAAACAGGCATAAGTATAATCTTTTCCCTGTCTTTTAGGAATAAACTTTAAATATAGAGGAGCATTGTCATAAATAACATATGTTGTTCTATCCATTTTTTTAAGTGCATCAGCAGTCTTTCCAAAAATGGTACTCCAAACCTAATTCTTATTCAAATGCCAAACTAATAGTTACGGAGCTATGAATAATCTTCAAGATCTCAAGATGTTTATTCTCTTTCTTGTAATTTTTATCCTTGGCGATGATGAACTCATAAAGTCTTGGACCAATTGTTGTTCCAAGCTGATGCAAATTTTCCTCGAATTTATCCTTATCTTTCTCAAGGAAATATTGTATGATCTCGGTAAACAAAAAGGAGAAAGTGCTCAAATTGATTTCTGGCCTTGGTTTAAGAGGCCTGTCATAGATTGAAGTCTTCTTATTCATGAAATTAATTTATTTATTGAACTTTTTATCAATATTGGGACTTAGAATGAATTAGCGAGCCCATACTTATGTGCATTTCTATATCAATACATATATTTTACGACCTGACTATTTATTCCTTGAGCTTCTCCAAAAACTTCTCAGTAATCTAAACCATCAATTTGTACAAAACAATGATTTACCAAAAGTCCATCAATATTCTTCAAAGTGGGGACCCTTTTCAAAACCATAATTCTGGCTTCATCTAAATCATCAATATTATTACAGAGGATCTATACCAGGTTGGAGTCCTGCATACATAGGATTTCCTTGGAAGACAACAGTTCCAATTTCAGGGAGTTCTTTCTAATCGAGTTATTAAAATCACTCTTGCTATACTAGTTTATCGATTTCATCTGGATTCTTGATTTTGTTATTTCCAATATATAAAACTTGTAATTTCTGGCATGGCTGGAGACCATCGAGCTTTTCAATCAAATTATAAGAAAGCCAGAGTTCCCTTAAGGTCTGGCCTACTTCTTCCAGACCTGATATCTTTTTTATTTGATTTCTGCTGAGTGATAAAACCTCAAGATTTCCTGATCAAAATGAACCTGAGAAAAATAATTTTACTGAGATTTGGTAAGTTAACCATCTTATCAATATTATTGCTGGATAATGAGAGCCTAACACACTTAGTCAGAGTGTTCAAAACTTGAGGATCCATCTTGTCAATAGGAGGAGTTAGGAAGATCAATTTTATTTCCTCAGCTTCTGTAGCCGATTGTCCTTGGTGAGCATCTTCCTAACTTATAAGAGATATTCGAAATGGATTTTACCCACATCTTTATTGCTTTGGCGCAGGGAGTACCTTTTGACTAGAACATTAGAGCAAAATGTGCCTAAATTACCATTTAAATATTTTTTTTGTTTTCAGTTATAATCATATCAAACAGGGTTGTAATATCATTCATCTGAAAAATAGACTAATTATCTGATCACTTTGATAAGAAGAAAAAGTTCATTTCAGTCATAAAAGACACATATCTTAGTTAAGTTTAAGAACAAGCACACAAATATTATCCTTAGATTCATTTTTCTTGGCATATTCAATGAGAGTCTTACTTATCTGCTCTGAACTTTTCAAATCTTTGATTAACTCAAAGACTGTCTAAGCTATAAGAACAAGTGCTATATTTATTACTTGATCTTCTGCTACATCCCATAATCCATCAGATGCCAATATAACATATTTATTGTTAGGAGAGACCACTATTCTTCTATAGTATGGAGTGTTAATGACTCCCTAATAATCAGCTTTTCAGAATTATCTATTACTTCTTTTTTCAATGATAGATCACCAAGTGCTCTTGTCACAGCTAACTGTCCAGAAACTCTATTTTTCATAATATACCCTCCTACTTCCCTTGGAAATTAGGAACCTTATTTAGACTTATTACTGTATGCGGAGAATTTCTTTAGGATCAGTTGCTTTATGGTCGACTGTTATTCTTTCTACTCCATCATTGCTGACTAATATTGCTCTAGTATCACCAATATTAGCGATATGGAGCACCCGCTCATCTAGAGGATAAATTAGCTCAATATTGCAAGATACAAACTGTTTTCTTTTCTTATGAAACAAATACATGTTGTTGTGCCTGATTCTGCAGCTCCAACCATCTTTAATTGATCATCAATTTTATTGAAAACAATCTGGTAGAGCTTCTCTAGGTCATGCTCATAGTCACAATATAACTTTTCAAAAGTCTATTCATTTAGATCATTTCTTTATTGACTACTTCAGGGATACTTTTTGCACAATATCTAACAACATCATGTCCGCCATGACCATCTAAAATCCCAAATAACCCACTACTTCCATCTTCAAAAATATCATCCTTGGAAAAGCGATCTTTCTATTTTATGTGTTGCATCATTCTTATTACCATCTTCCATTGTTGGTCTATGCTCAATATTGCAATCTTCAGCATAAGCGTATTCAAGGACACTCTTTGATTGATTATTATACTCATTTCTTGGTTTTAGAGCCACAGGGTCAACAACAGATTCAGGGTTATTCATGAGATAAAAAATAAAAGAAGTTGTAAAATATTGACACAATATTGGAACTATTTTTAGAAATCCCAAGTCATGATGATGAACCAAAATAGAAGGTGTTATGGAATAATTTCTATGTGAAAACTTGAGAAAAAAAAAATAGGTCAATATTTATGTAACAGACTCATTCCTTTAGTCTTGTTAGTTTAAATAAATAATCCCAAAATATCTTGTAATTTCGTGTCAAATTTTACAAACATAAATTTACAATGGAAAACAAACCAACAAACTTTGCCACAAACTTTTGTTATTCCTTGATTTTCTTCTTTAACATATTACCTTTTATTGTACCAGTGCCCATTTCCTTCCAGCTATTCTTCAACAGTATTGCTTGCATTTATCTTGGAAGTCAGAGAGGAATTATTATCTTACAAAAAATGGATAAAGAAGAAAAAGACAAGATGGAGAAAATGTCTACCAAAGATGCTTACATGTTCCCTGTTTATGGTTCAGGAGTTTTGTTCGGGCTCTATGTCGTTTACAAATTCTTTGATAAAAATCTCTTGAATACAATTTTATCAATCCATTTCACCTTCTTCGGATTCCTCAGTCTGATCCAATTGATTTGCTATCACTTGGAGAAATTCTTCCCCGAATGGCAAAAAGTCACAATCTTCAAAAAGAAATTTGAGATCAAGATTCCTTTATATCAAAAAACAGTCGATATCACCATTTCAAAGAGTGAAGTTATCGCTGCTGCCCTCTCTGTTATCCCAACTGTCGCCTATTTCGCTACCAAACACTGGCTTTTGAATAATCTTTTTGGAGTTGCCTTCAGTATTTGTGGTATTGAAAGTCTAGTTTTACCCAACTTCCAAGTTGGTTTCATCTTATTATGGGGATTGTTCTTCTATGATATCTTCTGGGTCTATGGAACTGACGTTATGCTTACCGTCGCAAAGTCTGTTGATGCCCCTATTAAATTAATCTTCCCCATAAATCTTCAAGCTGAAACTCCTAGCTTCTCTATGCTTGGATTGGGAGATATTGTCATTCCAGGAGTCTTCATCGCTTTGTGCCTTAAATATGATGTTGACAAAGCCTTGTTGAACCTCACTAAACAAGGAATTAAAGAATTGAACCTTGACAACGTTAAAACTCCCTACTTCATCTCCTGTTTAATTGGATATGCTGCTGGTATAATCATGACATTCAATGCTATGATTATCTTCAACCACCCTCAGCCTGCTTTATTGTTCTTGGTTCCTTGCTGTACTTTGGGAGTCATAATTCGTGCTGTGATGGATAAGGGCGTTAAAGACCTGTTTAACTATGATGAAGAAAAAATAAGACTAGAACTTGAGGCTAAAAAGGAATAATTTTGTATTCTCAATAATGTCTGTATTTACGTGCTAAATATACAACTTAAAAACACAAAAAGAACAAGTTAACAGGTTACATCTGTGCAGCTTTTTTTGATCCATCCTCCTGGGCCAATTTTTGTTGCATCTCTTCACTTTCTTTCTCTCTCATTTTGAGATGTGCCTCCCTACGATAGTTCTTTTCTTTCTCAACAGGGATTAAGAAATATTCATCTATCTTCATATTGTTTATTTCCATGGCAAGCTGAAAATCAACTTGACTCAATCCGTCCAAAGAAGGAGAGTAAAGCTCCACTTTCACAAAATCACCTCCTTTTATCTGGAAAGATGGGCAATTCCTTGAACTCAAAGCATCCATTTTGGCAATATCCTTTATAAACTGGACAGCCATTAAATAATCCCTGGCATAGAACATTCTGTACATTCTTGTATAGTCTTCATTGAACTTCCATCCTTCTATGAACTTAGATATACTTTCTGCATGTTTAAGAACAGTTTCTTTATCCAATGGCTTTCCATTTTGGTTATATCTGCAACATTTATCTGAGACCTTTGTGCTAATCTTTTGATTAAAAAAGGCAAAATATCTTCTTGAACAGAAAGAAAGCATTTTGACTTGTATTAAATTTATTGAATATGGAGACAATTTTTTTCAAAGAGTTAAAATAAGATAAAGACATACTCAAAAAGACTTGAAATAGAGCATACATCTAAATACATTTAACTTTTTTGCAATTCAGCAAGTTTTTGATTCCTTTCACTCAAAGTTTTTTCTTGTGACTCGATCAATTTTAACAAGCCGTGCTTTTGATCATTTAACTTCTGAATCTCTCTCTTCACCTTAGCGTACTACAAATTATAACATTGCTAAATTAGCTTTTACCTCTTCCATCATTTCAACAATTGAAACATCAGACTTCTCAGCTTTTCTTTGAAGTTGAACATTTTCATTGTCGATATCTTTAATTTTCTTTGACATCTATCACATAAGGAATGATAACAAGTGTTAATACTTTATCCATTTCCTTCTTGATGACGGTGAAGAATTCATTGGCTTCAGTCATAGTGACTTGGAAGGCATCACTCTTGTCATTGAGAGCCTTGAACTTAGCTTGAGTTTGCTCTTCGCTGAGTTTAGCTTGTTCAAGCTCCTTATTATATTCCTCAATTTTATTAGCTTCTTCTTCAATGCTCTTGAATTTATCCTCAACATCTTTGTAATGATTTTCGAAATGATTCTCTTTTCCAATAAGAAAATATTTCAACGTAGTTACCTCTCTTTTGAAGTTCCTCTGCGAATAATTCTTCTCTCTTTTGATATTTCTCTTCGACTTCAGCCAACTTTTCCTTGAGACTATCAATTAGAACATTTTGCATGAATTTTACATTTCATTTTCCTTAGACTTTTGGAGATGATCTCTAGCATGTTGGTCTAATTGGGTGGAGACTTCATTGATTCTCTTTTGGAAGTTTTCAGCTAGCTGAACTCTAATTGCTTTCTCATCAGCTTGAAGTTTCTTGTTTTCTTCAATCAAAGCAGCACTTTGTTTTTGAAGCTCCTTGTAAAAGTTCTCAAGGGTGCTATTGACGGTTTTTAATTTAGCATTTTCACTTGCGACTATTCCAGATTAGATTTAGATAGGAGTAAAATTACAATTATCTCTTTCTGAGATATTTTTAGCATAAGATTTTTTCTGTTGGATATATTTAAGGTGGTTTTCCTTTGTTTCGCTGACCTGAAAGTTCATTTCTAGTTCAAAATATTTTACTAATTCTTCAAATTTCTTGAAAATTTGAGCTATTTTATCCTTAGCATCATCTTTGGAATCCACTATACTACTCACTTCCTTGAGGCCCTTCTTAGGTTTCCTTCCTTGACAATTTTAGTTGAATCACATTAATAAGTACTGATCTTTTTGACTTCATCGTCATTTTCAAATTTTGAAGCGTCATAAGTAGGCTTAGTGTCTTGAGCATTGAGAGTATTTATAAGTTCCAAAGGGTCGGTAGTGTTTACAACAGTGGTAGGTCCTTGGGTGGTGTTCTGAGGTTGATTTTCCTTGCCCTCCATCATGAAAGATATAAATTAAATTCAAAATTTTGCTTAATTCAAAATGAACATTTACAAGAAAAATCTAGTTTAGTAATAGGGATAATACTTGTAGTTATTCGAATGAGTAGAGTCTAAAATATTCTGTTTCTTTCCATCAAAAATTTGCTTGAGAGGAATTCTTTGTACATATTCTTGATCCTCCTCATACTTTTCCACCTGCCTTACCACAATTGGAGGCTGAACATATCTTGTATAGGTCAAATTTTCCTTATCAGGTTTAATGTAAACTGGTGTGGGTAATCTAATCCTCTTGTTATAAGTTGTGGCGATTCTGGGATCAGTTGATAGAAGGGGAATATTAACCTTTTTCAGGCTACTTTTTGAAGAATCAATGATGTATACTTCCTTTTCGAAATTGCCATCTTGAAGATAGTATCCATTAGGAATGTTCTCATTGATTAGTGGTAGACCTAGAGTGTTTGGAAGATTCTCAGGATAATAATCGTGTATTATCTGCTTTCTATTATTAAGAACGTAAGGTTGATTTTCCAAGTATTCATTTGGATATATGGCTTTATTATAATTTCTGAGTTGGTTTTTTTGAAAAGTCTCATGAACATTTCGATCTATTGAAGTAGTATTTGAATACTTCTCGACCGTGCTAGGTATATCTGGCTCGACACTTTCATAGAATAAATCATCAATGGGATAAAATTGATTGTCAGCTTGTGGCAGGGCTGAATAATTTCCTTTATCATGTTCTTTAGAAGCTATCCCCTGAAGATCAAGACTATTAGGAGAGAATTTGGCCTCAGAAAAATCAAAAAATTTTCTCTTAACAACGGAGCTTTTCTCATCTTTCCTATTACTGTCAGTGACATCAACATTCTTTTTCACAGCATTAATTCCAAAGATCATTTTTAGGGAGTCCAATTCAAATCTAATATGATGATAAAACACAAAAAACAACCTACAATTCATCAATACTCATTAAAGGATCATTAATTAACAGATTTTCTAGCTGCTTTCTTCTCTTCGAGAAAATGTCTGATAATCAGAAACAATAATAATAAAGTACCCTGATATGCCAGATCCTTAGGACATTCTATAGTGTAGTCCACCAAATATTGATTGATTTCATCAACTTTTCTTTTAGAGAAATCTGAGTGAGACGGTTCAATTTTAAGTGTTGATGTTGGCTTTGAGGTTCCATCTTTAGCATCTGCTGTTGAAGTGTTATTATTTATGGATGAATTCAGGTATGGATTTAGTTCCTGATAAAACTTATGCTGATCTATTTCTCAATTAGATCATCTCTAAAGTTGATACTGGTCATGTTCATTCCAGTCTGCCATAACACTTTAGATGATTTCTGCCTGTAAAAAGTATTTTTCTGCTGCTTATTTTTTCTCAAATTTTGCATTGTATTTATTTCATTCGCTCAAATTTGCTCTTTGAAGTGAATCTCAGGCTGATGAATTGCTGTTTAATTAATGACAACTTAATGATTCCTGTTCTATTATAGCACCGGATGGTTTACATGGAGAAAATTGGAGTCAGCTTAGCCCTGAATATTCAGAGGATATATTTCCAATTGATACTTTCTGAATGAATGTTTTTATCAGAAACATTTCAGCTGCCAAAGCTTACAAAAGTAACTCTTATTTTCCCGGGGAAATTCTTGAAGTCTAATATAACGAGCTCCCAATCTAATATTTAATTTGTAAATCTAAACGATAAGTCATATTTAAATATTTCCCTTCCCAAACAATGAAAAGTTTCCTAGTTTCAAGACAATCTTCTGTAAGGATCTTGCTTCTAATTTTCACAGTATAGGATAATCTGAAATTCGGCCTTTCAGCTAAGAAAAAGAACAAATCTGAAGAATTAGAACATGAATCTAATTTATTGAGAATGATCTCAGGGAGACTTGATCAAAAATCAGACTCTATCGCAAAGGACATGTAATTTGCAATAATTACGTTCCCTAATTGACTAGAAAGTCTAAACTTAAAAGAATCTTCCAATTTTATGAAAACTTGCCTGTTTCAGACGAAATCGACTTTGATGAAGCCAATACTATACAGATACAGCACCCTTTCTTGGACAAGTCTAATCTTGTCTTCCCCGAGGGCAATGACCTCAATGAGCCTAGAATGATAGAGATAAACAAGATCATGCCAACAACATTGAAAGAATCTGATAAGACCAATAAATCCAAGAATAAGAGAAAGTAAGTGATTTTCTTTAACTATTTTTGCCTTTGAGAGTTTGCCACCTTTTCTAAAATTTTCCGCTAGAGCTTAAATTTATTTGAATTTTGGCAGACTTTTTACCAAGGACTTTTTTTAATCGTTTATAGATGTGAGTTTCCCGATAACAAAGAAAATTACAAGCTTGTCAAGGTCACTACAAATTAAGACTGGGAATCTTCAAGTATCATATTTTCTCGGAGAAGAACATGCGAAAAATACCCAACCCGAAAACCACAACTTTTTTAGTTGTTTTGCCATGTTTAGCTCAAAAATATATATATATCTATACAGTTTCTTCTTTATTTTTCTTTCATAAATCTAAGTATCAACTTGTCTTAACTAACATGCCAGAAATAAATTTATTTAAAGTAACTCTAGATTTTACTTATGTTGCAGAAGCTGTACTATAGAACATCAAGCTTGAGAAACACAGCCAAGCAGATGCTATATTGTCCAGTGGCATTTTTCTCAATTAAGCAGGAAACTGCGGTTTATGATAAATACCTTGTAATACTTTGATAAATCATATCAACTCAAAAAGGAAGAAGTTAGAAAAAATATACTTCAAGAAGACGAGAGACAAAAAATGACAGTATAATATTCTTGATTATGGTCAAAAATGAATAGATCAAACACTTAGACGCTTTAAGAAATACAGTGATAGCAGAGCATAGTACATGGCAGAATTTCTCGAAGGCTTTGCAGGGATACATTCAGAATAGAGAACTATATTATCCAAAGCCATCAGCACCTAAAAAGCAAAATGATACTTCTAAAGGCTTTTTCGGATCATTTTTCTCTACAAGCACTCCTGTAGAAGCTGAACCTCCAAAACCCAGGCCTCCTACATTGCCCTACATAAAGAAGGTGCCTGGTCTTTACATTCACGGAAATCCAGGTATCGTAAAACACTATTTTCTGAGAGTTAGGCACTGGTAAAACCTACACAATGGATCTCTTCTATTCAACCATTCCGTTTCCAGAAAAGCAGAGGATACATTTCAATGAATTCATGCTTCAAGTCCATGATAAATTGCATAAACTCGATCATGTACACACAGAAAGAGAATAAACTAACTTTTTAGAGAATTTATCCTGATCCTCTCAAGCTCGTCGCTGAGGATGTTGCTGTTAAAACCAGACTCTTGTGCTTTGATGAATTTCAGGTATTCTCCCTCAGAAAGAGTATAATAAACTAGGTTACTGATATCGGAGATGCCTTGATTATGAGAAACCTTTTTGAGCATCTCTTTTCTAACCACGTCGTCCTTGTGGTAATAGTAGTAAAGCTATAAATTGAGATCTAGGCAACTTCTAACAGACATCCAGACAATCTATACTATCAAGGACTTCAGGTAAGATAGAAAATCTTGTTGTAATTGTTCAGAGACATTTATTCTTACCATTTATTGATCTCTTAAAACAAGAATGCTCAATTATAGAGTAAGTTTAGAGCTCTTTTATTATAATGTTCTAGTATGGATTCGTTTGTGGATTATAGAGGAATATCTGAGGAAAAACTGAAGGGATTGACCTACTTGACACCAAACAATAGAGAAAATCTACAAAAGTTTGAGGCTATCTACAAAAAGGTCTGTAAATCAAGTGAATCGTATATCATGAATATATTATTTGATTGAAATAGCGCTCCATTGGAAATCACAGTTATGAGTGGAAGAAAGATAACAGTCCCTAGAGCTGCAAATGGAGTGGCAATGTTTGACTTCAAAGAGATTTGTGAAAAAGAATATGGATCTATGGATTTTATTGCAATTTGCAGAAACTTTGATAGCATATTTATTAAGAATGTTCCAGTAATCAATATCTCAGAAAGAAATCTTTCAAGAAGATTCATTCTCCTTGTACAGATTTTTTCTATCATTTTAATGAATTAGATTGACGAAATGTATAACCACAAGACCAAGCTATATATGACAGCTGAGAAGCCTCTGGAAGAACTCTTTATCAATCCTATGATTGGAGAGGTGACTGATGAAGCGTTTGCACTTGATAGATGCAAATCAAGATTAAATGAGATGCAAACTAAGAAATATATGGATGAACCAAGCTATTATGTTCAACAAGTTGAATAACAAAATGACTTTTTAGATTAGCGATTAACATGTCAATTATCTATTCCTGTTATTTAATATGTTTAATAAATACTTAGTGATCTTATGATTTGATAACAATAATGAACGAAATTTTGAGAGATCTCAATAAATAAGAATTACAAGGTTTATTAGAGAAGTTCGATTGACAAAGACAAATTGATACAATAAAATACTTCTAGCTTTAGCTATATAACATATTGAAACAAGTCACACCAGTACAAATAGTGCGGCTTTAAATTAGAGGTCATCATCCAACATATTGTAGGAAGGTTTTCCTCCATTACTAATTGTAGTTTGCAAGGTTTTACTAGTTTTATAAATAACAGGGCTTCCAGGGTGGGAATCTTTTATATCGACATCACTTTCTTCAAGTGGATTTTTCATTTCTGAGTTTAAGATCTTTTCATTTCTGGTAGAATGTTTCGTGAGTTTATTATTCAAATTATTGGTAAAATCGCTCATGGAATCTTGATTATATCCAAGAGGCGAGCCTATATTTTTATTTGAGGCAGGACTTCTTATAGGAGAATAAGTATTAGTGACATCCTTGAGAATTGGATCCACTGGATTCTTTCTTCCTGAGAATGGTCCTGCAAGAGAGGCATCAACAATGCAAGTATCTGAATCATCATGACGTAGGAAACCAGTTGGTCTTATCTTTACTTCGGATTCCTCCTGAAGGGTGTCCTCTTTGCTGTATCTTCTTCCTTTAGGCTCGTCATACATTGAACTATTTCTAGAAGGAGTTGAGATCCCCTTTTCAAGGATCTTTGAATCCAAAGGATTGATATCTTTAATATTATTAAAGTCTGATTCAGCTGGAGCAACATAATTTTCAGCAATGGTAATGAAGTTGGAATGTGGGCCTGTTGCCTCAGTCTTGCTCATTCTGACTGAATCTATGGAGCGAAGCAAGTCAAAGGTATTTATATCTCTCGAATCGAGGTGGACATTCCTTTTGGAGAATCCTTTAGGAATATCATCTTTTGATTCTTCAAGCAATGTTTCTTCTGATCTTATATTTCCATATCTTGAGCTAATGCTTTGGGTTTTAGCTATATATCGTCATTTCAATGTTCAAAAAAATCTTACATTTATCAGTATGCATCTTGGTAGAGGTTTCACTGGTTCCACCAGAGGTTTTCACATTCTTCAATTCAATTAGAGCGACCTTAGGTTCAGCTTTTCCTTTTAGTTCTAGATTGTTATTTGCTTTGGCTTTAAGACTTACCATGAACATCTGAGTATCTGGGAGTAAGAGATTCACTGATACTTGAGTTTGTTTTATCAAGGAGGAAATGAGAAGTGGAGATATTTTCAATCTTATCCTTAGCAGCGGTATTAGGATTAGTGTTTTCCTTTTTGTTTGATAGAACCATAGTTAGATGGTAGGGGCTTAAACTATTGGCATTAGCTATTGAATTGGTGCTAATTTTCTCTGAGATATTGGTCATGGTTCCGTTCTTTCTGTGAGGAGATTTTATGTCTTTTTCAGTTGAGATAAAGCTATTAGGGCTCAAAGATTTTTCTCTCGAGGCATTAATATTGTAGTATTTGACTTGCGCTCCTTCAAATCCTTTCTTAGTTCCAGTTGTTGTCTTAGTATCTACTCGTGCCTTGTTGTTGGCTTTTGGAGTCGAAAAATTATTTTCTTTCTGCTCCTGATAAAGAATCACTTTGGTCTTAATTCTTTCAGGAGGTCTCTTTTTAGCTGATCTCTCAAGATTTTCGATCTTTGTTTCCTGCAAAGCGTTACACAGAGACTTAATTATATACCTTTTCTTTCATTTGAATTTGTAACTCGTTCAGTTTAGTACTCATCTCTTTTATTTTTTGGTTGCTCTCATTCAAGGCGTTAGTTTTGCTTATATTTTCTTGTTGTAGGCGAAGATTGGCAATTTTTAATTGGCAGAGTTCATGTTTGTCCTCAAGCTCTTTGATCTAAGAAGATTACAAAAGTATCATTAAGATCACTTCAAATTTGAAAATCACAAGAAGGTATTCCTCTATGATTGTGATGATATGATTTTTCAACATCGAAAGTTGCTCTTCATTTATCTATACAATGTCAAAATATATTGCAGAAAAAACCTTCATTGCGCCGGAGAGTTTCTCTCTGATCTCATTATATTCCTGATTTCCTCTTAGTAGCTTATCAATTTTTTGGTTTATCTCAATTTTCTGGGAGTATGTCAATGAAGATGATTTAAATTGTGATCTTAGGTTCTGAAGATCGGTCTCATTCTGTTGGATAGATTCAACTATTTCTTTAATGCTTTGCTTAATTTCTTGCTTTTCCTGAATTATAAGTGATATTATACAGGATATTACTTCGATATTTGCAAGAAGTTCTGCAATAAGCCCTTCCATATAAGATGTTTTCTCTTTTGTCTCTCCTAATTCCTTAAATTTAGGGAGAGTAGCTTGAATGTCAGAGATCTTTTTCTTAAGGTAATCCCTCTCTTTAGTAAGGCTAGATATCGTGTCATAATGAATTCAAAATCTTACGCAGCAATTTGTTCTTCAAGATCCATATCACCCTCGCCTTCTGTGTAGAGCTTGTTTTTCCTATTTGTTGAAGTAGAAGGACTGACTTTGTGTTTCATCCTTGGCGATTTATTTATATGTAATGCTTGACTCATCGAAAAATTTTCTTTCCCTCGTTAACGAATTTATTCAATCTTTTAAATTTAAAAAAAGTTGAATATCTAATTCCAACAACTATTCAAAAAACACGGGAATAGGCTCTAGCATCAGTCTATACTTGCCATTCTTATTCATTGAAAAGTTCCCTCTTGAAACATATGATTTGAATTTCCACTGTGAATTTCCCTTCATATTCTTCAAGCTAAATAAATGCCAGTTTTGGTTTAATTCCGGTAGTTAGAGTTACTATGTCATTTTCTCTCAGATTTGTTGTTTAGTCTGCGTGATTTGAGTTCTTATTGTCATTTTAATATTTTATTTCTTTACAAAGATGATTGATAATGAGCTCATTCAAGAAGAGATTAATGTCTTGAATCAAGCTATGAATATGATCCCTTTTACTGATGCTCCTTTATATAGGAATGAAGGAATGAAAAGACAATGCTCAGTATGCATGATCTTGCGCATTAATCCTGAACTCAAAGAATCATTTCAATTTGAAAAGGTCCCAGAGAGTTTTAACCAGTCTCCATTGAACAGATTGGCCAACTTAATAAAACAAGGCTATAAATCTTTGGCAAAGACAAAGGAGGATGTCAAACATTTTTTTGAAATAATGTTTATACAAAGGGCTGAAAATCCTAACGATCGGCATAGCAGTCAGGTAGCATTTCCTGGCGGAAAAAATGAAGACAATGAAGATGATTTAATGGCTGCTGTCAGGGAAGCTGATGAGGAATGTGGACTGAAATTGGAAGATCGCTCACAATATGTATTCCTTGGGAAACTTCCAAAGAATTTCTTTGTATATCCCACCCCGAAGGGCAAGCTGTATGTCTCAGTTAATATTTTCCTTCAGTTGCCTATAACTCAGATTCCAGTGACTTTAAATGCGTCTGAAGTGCATAGCTGTTTTTGGGTTCCTCTTAGATATCTACTTAATCCTCCTATTACTTCGTTCGTCCACACCAAGCCATACAAAATGAGATTGCCGCAATCGAAGAATAAAATTTTGTTCAAGTTGATAGAATTCTTCACAAGTGATGTAGAGAATGGATATATGTGGCAAATTACTCTTCCAGAAGGTCAAGCCTTATGGGGCCTAACATTTGGATTCATTCTTTACTTCTTTGGATTCATTAGAAGAGCTATGGATAAATCTGAGGTCAGATATATACGAGCAAATCCCTTGGATCAGATTTTGGATAAGGGAATGAGAACTTACCTGACATATTCTACAAAAGGTGTTGGCACTACAATTAGAAAGATTGTTTCTGAAAAGATGTATGATCTGTATAGGCAGGACCAATTTAGGAATAAAAAATCTCGTTCTTCAAAATACTTTATCATAATTTTTGGTGTCCTATTGTTCTATATGCTTTATATTCGTCCAAGACTTTAAAGTACAGTTTCACGATTGTATCCAAAGCCATAATTTATTTATATGAATACCATTTTCAAGAGACATTCTATTTTCACACTGATGATTTTTAAGAAAATCAAAATTAATTAATATAACCGAACATGGACAAGTCAAATGGAACTTTTTATGATCATAAAGCCCAAAAAGATCAAATTGGGGTTAGTTCTTTAAAGATCTTTGATGGAGAGGATCTTAGTAATAACAGGATTACCTATTTTGATAATTGTTAGCCTATGGAGACAGAAAAAGAATGCAAGCAATTCAACAAAGAGACTGGATTGAGCAACAAATAAACGAAAAGATGGAAAGAAAGAGAGCTGAACAAGAGCTTGAAAAGTATTACTAATTTACCCTCAGAGATAAGTATATAGCCACTATGCTCAGCAAACTCTGGAATTGAATAGGATGAGAAAGGCATTAGAAGATGAATATGAGTATAAGAAAAAGATCATGGAGAAGGCTTACCTGGAAAATAATAAGCAACTCGTAATTAACAAGCAAAAGGAGTTTTATCGTGTAGGCTCAACAGAAGTCTGATCAAGAAAGAAATGCTAGACAACAAGAAGAAATTGAAAAGCAAAATCATATCAATTATAATCTCACTCATGACTTCTATACTGAAAATCCAGCCACTTGCCAAAGCCATGTTGCTCCTCACAGAGTAATTAAATATCACTGGAAAGGAATGAACGAACACCAAAGAAAGGAAATATTAGCCGAACAAGAAAAGCAGAGAAAGGAAACTGAGAATATAAAGAAATTGAAAGAGGAAGAAGAGAGACTGTATGCCTTACAGCAAGAGGTATTGGAATTGCGCATATTACTTATAAATTTTAGCACCAAAGAAAGATGTTAATTAAGCTGGAAAGAGAAAAGCAAAGAAGAAAGGAAGAAATTCTAAAGAATCAACAAGAGTTCAATCTTCTTAAGAACGAGGAACAAAAGATAAAAATTAAAACTATGTATGGTTAGTCTGTAGAATACATAAATTGTAAGATTATACTTCATATTCGATAATCATATATTATTTTGCTCCAGGCAGAGTAACCTTTCTTAATGCTAAGTATTGCTCGATAAAAGGCTTGGATAAAGACTTTATATAGGAGAAGGTATATCTATCAGCATAATATAGTCCAGTGGATTTTTCCTTATAGTTTGTCTAACTTCTTAGAGGAAATTGATTAATGTACCTCGAAGCCAGTTATATCACAGTACCTTTTGGGTGGCTTTAGAGATGAGGGAGCATCGAGATGAAGATCTTGAAAAATTATTTTACGTTGAAAGGTCTTACAATTTAGTCTCTGTGTTGATTGCATCTCATTCATGCAGATCTGCTTTAAGTTCTTGTTTTGTTTGCTGCTTTTGGAGGCTTTTTGTTCTTTTTTCTTCTGCAGCCACTTTTGGTTCTTGAAAGGAAATTTATTTGAAGTCTCAATATCCATTTTTTACAAAAATAATATAATTCTAAATACAAAGGAACGTTTATAGAAAACAAGGAAATGGCTTTTATTAATTATGGCCCCTACTCTCTTTATATCTTTATACTGGTTCTATTTCTTGAGTCACTGTTGCATTTAGTATCTCCTGTCATTCTTCGATTCATTCATCTGACGTTTTAAAGCTTCGATGTCATTCTCTGTACGTTCAGGGTATTTTTTGAAGATTTGAATCAAGCTTTCCCCACCGACACCAAGAGCATAGAAAAAGTTTCTCACCTAAAGTATTAGTAGGCTCTTTTTCTTATTTACATCATTAATTCCTTTTCCATAACTTAAGATATCTTTAATTTGTCTATCCAAAAATTTCCATGATTCAACAAAGTTCTCGCTATGATCAGAAAGCATGAATAATTCTACAGATTTAGAAATTTTAATAAAAAAATATGCCTGTGCGTGCATATGCTCCTAAGAGAAGTGCTCTTTTTGTGTACCAATTATACTATCACATTACATCATTCCAAAATTCTCTACATCAGTCGATCTATCTCCAGCAATATACCAAATATCATCACTAATCTTCATCAACTTTTGCAATGTAGTTGGGAAGTTTGTTGGATAGATACCCAATGCCATGCCCTATAAATCTCAACTAAAACTTGTGAAATATACTTGATGCCATTTGGCCAAATAGGGAATCTCAGCTTGTAGTCTAAGTTTTATTCCTTGTTGCACTCTTTCAGAGATTTTCATTCTTTTGGGTAAACACTTTAGTAAATAGAAAATAACTTTTCGAGTTCTAAACTGCTCAACTGTTCGTTCATTTGCTGATTCCACATATCCATTGCGAAATAAACCACTTCAATTGGTCCATTCGAGATTATTCTGCTGGTTGTCTATCAATATAAGAAGCTAGTTGGATATAATTACAGGTGGGAAGCCTAGATCTTGACAGGCAGCAACGATTGCTTGATCAGTCCATCCTAAATTTGTCATTGGGTGAAATATTTATCTAACCAAGTCTGTTAACATGCAAGAGAGTAGTCTTAAGAATGTTGTTTTTAATCTGAGCATCTGACTCAGAGAAAAATCTTGCAGGCTTGAAAGAAAGGAAAGATTTAAAGGGAATAGATCTTATTTTCAGCATGATAATTTATTAATAATTGCGTACCCTAAATAATTTTGTCAGATCGAAAGATCCAATTTTGTCTTTAAAGTGGATCTTTTGCTGAGCTCCAAGTTAAAGTTTACAGCTCTCCCAGGATAGAACATGAAGAAGCGAAAAGAAAATTAAACATTTAAACCCAGAAATATAAAAACAAAGTATTTCTAAAAACTTTCAATTATATGAAATGATCAAATGGAAATTTTATGTAGATTTAGCTTGAAAGGGTACTCTTTCGCTGGTTTTCTTATGAGGAATTTAAATTTTTCAGTTAAATTTAAATTTATTGAAACTCAAATGAAAATGGCGGCAACATTAAATGTCAACTGTTTGAATTAAAAAATTAAAATTACAAAGGGAGAATTCAATTCCTTTACTCCTCTAGGTAAAGCATCCTCCTAATTTAACTAAACTCCTTTATAGTTATAGATTGATGAATTCAAAAGATCGTTATACGATTGAAAATAAAAAAAAGAAGAAGACTCCCACAATTACAGGGAAATCTGCACAGACAACTCAAACTTCATTGGCATATGTGTCCTATATTGGGAAACCTGAAATAGAGAAGGTTGATAGAACTCAAAAATCTGCTCGTACCATCAAAAATGACACCAATAGCAAACTTTTGAAGACAGAAAGGAGTTTTAAAGTTTTGAATAATACAACCAATAAAAGCGTTTCCTATGTTGACAATTATTCCATCAGGCCCAAGACAACTACTCATGCGACTAAGACTACTAAGGAAAATCATGATATTCTAGCAGATATCGAAGTTAGATATGGATTTAGAGAGAATCTTGATCCAAATCATATTAACAAGAGATGGTCTGACCTGCCAACTAGAACCTCAGATCTCACTTTCGGATCAAATTTGTCGACTCTTAGCTATATTAGTTCTAGGCAAAGAATTGAAAATACTACTCCAACCTTAGATGAGTCTCCTATGGGTACAGGTGCCAAGAATTCAAAAATACACAATAGGAACTACAGCTTCACTAAGGCTCAAGCTCTACATGAGGTACAAAAGCCTTCTTTGACAAGCAAAATAGCAGCAAGCAAAATTCAAAATCACAATAAAAATTCAAAAAGTACATATCAGAGAAATGAGACCTCACTTAACAACACAGCCCATTCCTTAGCTACTCATGAGCCTATCTATGAAGAGAACTCTCCTTATGACCTCAATCCGCAGAGACCAAGATCCCTCCTAGATGTTAATAGACCTAATGTCATTAAGCAGGTAAAGACAATATCTTCTCCTTAACTCGATAGAAAAATCAGGATTATTTTGATGTTAGCATTGAACATATGATTTCTGATAGACCTGCTAGCAGAAGAGTTTCCGACAACATGTTTATCGAAGAGACTCATATCACTGTGCCAAGATATACTCCAAAGGAAAATCCCAAGGAGACTCAACGTATTGTACCTGAAGAACATACTGCTAACTACAGCTATGTTCCAGAACCCAAAAATTTGATTTCACAAAATTCAAATTTGAATTACAACTCTGCACCAGCTTCAAACAATTCCTCAAAGAGTGGCCAGACTCCCAATTATAACTCAAATCATAGCTCAAATAACAAGTCATTCAACAATATTCAGGAGAATCCTGGAAAGAAATCCACAGGAAAGTCAACAAATGCCAACAGTAATAACAGTAGTTATATCAAGACTAAAGGAAGCTTTGGCAAATCGGCATATACACAAAAAACAGAATCCACATGCATTTCAGGAGGAGATTCACCTTCCCCTATCCTAGATTGTGATGAGACACTCAGTACAAATTTTGCTGCATTACTTAACAATAAAAATGAAAATAATTGCGGTTTTTGGGTAGAAAAGTTTGATCCTGAAGAAGGAAAGGGCACTGAGCTTTACAATAACTCTAATCAAAGAGGTATCTTACAGGATATAACCGAAGTAATTATGAAAGTTGACGAATTGACGACTGAAGAAGAACTTGCCAACTTCAACCCTGATAGCAATGCTTGCGCCATTGATTCAGAAACAATCAATTACCTCGTAATGAGAGAAATAGATTATAGTCCAGACCCACACTATTTCGATAAAAAGCAAATGCATATAACATGGATGATGAGGGCAATCTTACTCGATTGGATGATGGAAGTGTGTATGGAGTTTACTCTCAAAAGAGAGACTTTCCACTATGCAGTAAATTACGTTGACAGATACCTGTCAGCTGTCCCGAATGTTCAGAAATGGGAACTTCAGCTGGTCGGTGTTACTGCAATGTATATTGCTTCCAAGGTCGAGGTAAATTAATAAAAGCATTTGGTTCATATTTTAGGAAATATATGCACCAAAGGTTTCAGATTTTGCCCGATCTGCTGATAATGGATATACAACTGATCAAATAATGGACATGGAATTGAAGATGCTAAAGGTAGCTTCTTTAATAATACTTTTATACTTTTAAGGCCTTAAAATGGTTATTGAATCCTCCCACCTTGAATACTTGGGCAAATTGGTACATGAGTCAATGGGATCTTTATATTGAAAATTCCCCATATGCACAAAATCACCCTCTCCTTCAAGAATGTGAAGAAAGAATCCAATTCAAGCAGCCAACTGAAAAGTCTTACGCTAGATTCAGAGAGATTATGCAACTTATAGATTGCTCATGCATTGAAGTTCAAACTTTGCAATATAAGCCCAGAACCTTGATAGCGTCTTTCCTCTATCTGGTCCTGGGAAAGCACTTCAAGCAATTCACTATAGATCAGATATATGAGGAATTCCCCAAATCGAGCCTTTATTTACTAGACCAAGAATATGCCTTCAATGATCTGTTTGGAGATTTCCTTCTTTACAGCTTTGGATTCCAGTTAATTGACTTACTTCCGAGTATTCAGTATGCATCGACTTTCTTCAAGCTTCCACTTAACTATGACCTTCCAACAGCTGCAAAGATCAATAAAGAAAACGTTCTTGAGGTAAAATAGATTCAAAATAAATTAATTTCTTAGGGTCACTTTGAAGAATTTCTTGCATATCAAACTCATCATCCACTAAATGTTGACTATGTCAGAAAAAGACCTCGAAACCTGTTTTAATCACTCAGCTTTTTCTTTCAATATATAATAAACGAAGTTGTTAGACAGTAATTGATTGTTATATTTATTATGGCCATGTATAAATGCAATCCCAGTAATGAATAATATTGTTATGTATCCTTCATGTTACTTAACATGTAAGCTTGTGTAGGAAGAACCTTTCCATGCAAACAGATATTTAATTCAAAATTTTGGGGTGTCGATTAATGAAATTTTGAAGAACTCTGACTGAATGAAACTAACCTACTATATTAATCGGTCTGTGATGAAAGTGTTATATATAATTCATAATGCTTAATCAATCCATCTCAAAACTACAAGAACCCTTTAACACTTTGTTATCATGGCAAAAGTTTCTTATTTTCACTGATAGCTTCAGCACTAACCCAGTTCCAATCGAGAATCAAGAATCGATAAAAGAATCAAGTTCATTACCAGAGTTCCCATGGTCTGAAAGATGGCTTAATGGTACGATTACAATACCAATCTTGGACCTCATAGGAGATGAATATTTTACATTATTGACTAAGTATCAGGCTTATAGTAAGAAGTACAAATTTAAACAATATAATACCATGCCCCTTTCAATCTATCTTACTCCTGAAAGTATATAAAACAATCTCTTATTAGATGATAACAGATGAAACAATATTTTACCTCAAGGGGAATAATCTGAAGGAAGTCAGGTTTCCTAAACTGCAAGACTTTGAGAAAAAATTTAAATGGAAAAAGATGAACTTTATCACGAATTTGCCGAAGAATGCTCCTAAAGTATAATCTAGGGTATTTAATACATTGAAAAGGTCAGCTATCTTGTTGCGAGTACATATTCTAATGATGGAGGACCTTGTTTTAGAATGCATTTAGTTGTACTTTATAGTACGTGGAATTATACTATCATATTCTACTAGATAAACCCTTGGAATTAAAACTTTGTCATATTTTGCAAGTCCATCCCGGAAATATTAAGCCCTCAGAAAAAGAAGAAACTCTTTGTAAGGAGCCTATACCAGGTACTTGGTATAACAAAATAGCAAGTTTCTAGAGGAAATGTCGCATAGCATTCAAATAAAGACTGAAGAGAACCCAAGTAAAATGAAAAGAAGAAACAAGATTCCAACTGAAGAAAGATATGTTGAAGACAAAGTTCCTGCGAAAAAAACAAAACAGATCGAAGATATGAAAATCGAAGATGCTCTCCAAGAGGAAGAAGAACTTGTTGAGTCTAAAATTAAAATTGAAGAACCTGGCTTGGATATCAAACAAGAAGTGATTCCTTTCAAGATTAAGATTGACTATGTAACAAATGTCCAAAGTCCATTTTTGGATGATTACTATGATCCAAGAAGAAATCCAATGAGGTTCTTTTCAAGTACTCTAGACGGGATGATTATTTATTAATTAGGTTCTCAGTACTAATTATGGAATTTATGATATGTTTGATAATACAAGACTCAACAAGGATAAAATTTTTATACAATTCTTTCTAATTCATTAGTGTAGTTGAGAATGTCTGTGATTCCATTTGCAAATGCTAATTTATTTGTATCTTCTTGAACCTATATGGTGTTATATTAACTTCACAATATATTACTGGAACAAAATAAAGATAGTCTCCTTCAATTTTCCATTTAATTCCCTTTTCACTAGCATTTTTCTCCTCTTGTTGAACATAAGCCTTTAGTTCTTGAGGGCTGTTGAGCATAAACATCTTTTGGGCCTCAGAAAGGGAGAGTTTAGTGTAGGCTTTCTCAGCGCTTCTTGAGACTTCATATCTAAGCGAAATGACCTCTATTCAATGAGAGTATTACCTGATAGTCTCAAAGATTCTCTCGAGGAAGACATTGAAATAGGCTAAGGGGGAATTCTTTTTGGATTGTAAGACATTGCTGTAATTTCCAACAGTGAGCCATTGTTCAAGCTTGATGGTGAATTGTATATACTGATTCTTTTGCAATTCTTCAGGGATCTTCTCTAATTCAATGTGGAAATCAGAAAATCTTCATGGATTTAGTTCAAACCTCAAGGAAATATACCTGTTGAATGAAAGAAGGTAGAGCAAATAAATGGCAGCAATTTTATCATAATTTTCTGAAGGATTTATAACTTTTGCGAGATCTTCATTGTAAAATCTCAATCTTTTATAAGCTTTTTCCAATTCATCGAAGTTCTTAGTCTTTACGCTGTAGATAACCAATAACTCTTCAAATTTCCCTAAGATAATAACTCTTTCTGCAATAATTTTGGGTACTGGATTCTTCAATGGTTTTTTTGTCTAAAGATGCAGCATTTTCGACAATATCGTTTGAAGATGACAAGACCTACTCATTATTTTAAAGAAACTCTTTGTTACCTTGAGTTCAGTGATAATTTTCTCGCACTGAGCTTGATTGGGAGCATCAGCTTGTACCAAGGTCTCGAATTGCTGTAAAAGATTTGAAAGTGACATTCCTCTTTATTCAGAATTATTAAAACTTTTTTTGAATTAGGCAATATTAAACCAAATACAAGTATGAAAACTCATCTTAGAGAGACACTCTATAAACTGGCAGCTCATTCTTTTAGTTAGGTCGTCATTTTCATGATCTTGAAGAATCTCTTATTTGCTAGTTATTCAATAAATAAGCAAAATCAATTTTGAACTTTAAAGAAGTGAACTTAAGTAAAAATCCAAGTCGCAAGGAGAGCCCTGTAAGGCTTCACAAGGCTGGAAATATTCCTCCAAAATTTCCAAGCCAATTATTCAATATTCAAAAGGGAGTTTGCCATATACCTAGCCAACCAGCTGATTATTTCATAAATTATTCAGAAAAATTTCAGCATATCATGAGTTCAACTACAGATAATGAAGGGAACCTAACCCCTTCTGTTGATAACACTCCTAATAACTCAGATAAGCAATTTTACTTGAAAGAAAACGGTCTACTGAGACTACAAATTAGCGAATTGGAAAATGAAATAGAAAAATTGAAAGAGACAAATTCTGCAATCATCTCATACAACAAGAATCTAGAAGCCAAAGTTGGATTCTATCAGAAAAAAGTTCAAGCCTTTACTGAGATATATAATCAAGTCATAACACTAGTAAATAGTATTTTCAAGAAGGTCGGGGATTTTCTAATTGAAAAGCATAACCTAAATGAAGACAGCCCAAATAAGCAACAAACCGTAAAAGATCCTAAGCAAATAATTAAACAGAAAATTGACTTTTTGTTCATGAATGAAATGACCGACCTGAAATTTGTCTTCAAAAACTTACAAAACAGTATTGATCAAATCAACGAAGAAGCACTTAGCTTTAGAACCCAGCATGGAACCGATTATCTCCCTCAGCTTTCTAAAATATTTGATTCAGGGACAGCTAGTCCTCTCTTACAAACAAATGAGTATCCCTCTCTTAACAAAAGGGCCACTCCTCAGCCCAGTTCTACGAACAAAAGTGATAGAGAAAAATCTAACTTTGATACTGAGGAGTGTGAAACTAGAAGAAGTGAGCTACATGACCCTCATTCTAGGCCTGTAACTTCAAGAGAAAACATTCATACTATTCAAGAAAATGGAACAGAACTTGAAACTGAGCATAGTTCTGAAGAAGCCAGTAAAGAAATATCTGTTTCTCAATCTAAATTATTTGATAAAGCTCCCCCATTGATGTGTTATCATAAGAAACCTATTCCATTTTGTCGAACAGCTCTAAGAGACGAAATTCAGAAGAGACTTGCCACGGAAAAAACTCTAAATCATAGTAGGAATAATTCACTAGCAACATTCTTTGCCCATGCTAATTTCAAAAGCACGAAAAATCTGAAAGAAAATCATACTGCAGCCCCTTCAAGAGATACAAGTATATGTCCTGAACCAGATAAGAAAAGATGTGAATCTGTTAAAATAAGAGCACAAGAGCAGAGGCAAGACACTCAGCAAACTAATTCTATTGACAAAGCAAAAACTCTCAAAAGAAATGCATCATTAAAATCCTACATAAAAAATCAGTTCATGAATACAGAAAATTCCAGCCTAAAGCAAACTTTGTATGAGACTAAGAAAGAATCTAGACCTGCTTTAACGGAGAGATCAAATATTTTTACTGAGAGATATTACCAGGATCATTATACTCCTGCGTCGAATAATGATAGCAGTAATAATATTCACCAAGATACAATCAAGAACTCAAGGCAGAATTCTTACGAAAATATTAAACATTATCGAAATATGAAAGATAACTTTCATCTAGACATTTCAAAACTTCAAAAGTACACGGAAAATAAATTGAAGAAATACGGATTTTACAAAGAGGTTTTAACATCTCGAGAAGGAAACCAATAGTAGGTTAGAATTGATTTCTTGTATTGTATCTTTGTTGAATAGTAATTTTTGTTTTAGATTCTAAGATTCTTTCAAATAAAATTTATCATGTCACAAACTTTGTCGAACTACTCTTCGGTTCAAAAGAGGAAAGTTCTACTAGGAGGACTCGCACTGGCATCAATAGGAGTTATGGGGTAGCCTATTTACTCAACTCAAACGATCTCACTAGATTCATCTTTTATTCTTATTTCAAGAAAAATGCTAAAATTGAAAAATTGCCATTGAGAAAGTAATTCATAAATGACTCCGATAATGATAATAGTGGAAAACTAAGTAAAAAAGACCTACTATATACAATAAGAAAGATAAAACAGAAATGTAACCCAGTTCTAAAAGCTCTTCGAGATAAATATAGAAAAGGTAATCGTTCAGAGGCATAAATCAATATTTCAGAGAGAAGAAGCGTCTTTAATGATGAAAAAGCCTATCTTCAAATGATAGAGGACTATAATGCGAAGATTTTGCACATCCTTGAGGATAATAGCCAACAAATCTTTCAAAAGCATGGCATTAATGATAAAATTTTCGATGATTCTATAAGAGAATATCTTGAAGACGATGAAGTCTCATCTGCAATACACTCCTTAGCAACAGTTGAGGAAAAGTATATTCATTATAGCTTTCATAGAATTTTAGTGCACAAGCTCCAAGTAATATGACCAGAGAAAGATTGTTGGAGATCTTCAATTACAATAATAAAAGAGTAAAACAGGGATATCTAGAATCAGATGTAAGTAAACGATTAAAACTTTAATCCCCTAGCAAAATTATGAATATCTTACAGCAAGAGTTCAAGATGAGATTTTCTTTAAATATAATATTGAAATGGAAGAATTAGCTGCTTGTTATAAAAAATGGGGTATTTTCAACATATTTTGTGACTGATTCATAGATTGTGAGAATGATCCTGATTTCCAAGTTGAAGTTAGTGAAATGAAAGAATCAATATCAAAATTTTTATCTCCTGTGAGGCTTTCACCAAGATCTTAAGAAGATGTCCTTATTCTGATAATATTTCTGATTTATCACTATGTTTCTTCACAACTCTTTAGCATATTCTAAAACTTTTGAAATTCTAAAACTCAACGTTCCTCATGTTTAAATTTTTAAATTAACGTATTAAAAATGAAATTTTTAGAGGAAATAACACTCTTGAATATGCGTAAATTTGACAAAAAGGACATTTCTTTGGTACTGGAAGGAAATACCCTTCCCTCCGATAGAAGCTACACTCTGGGAGGACTTACGACCAGAAGAGATTATCAATTTGATAACGATTTCTTTAGTTTTCATACTGCAAGGACGAATGAAGAAAATGAAACCTTTAGAGACAGGAAAAAGGATGCTGTGAGCAATCAGACTTCACATATAAGACGCCAGCAAGAAGAAAAAGTGAATATATATTCTAGCTTTGAGAGAAACAAGTCAGATGTTTCAAGAAGAAGCTCAAAAGACAAATCCGAACTTCCTGCCCCTCATACAACTAATACTTCAACCATTTTCCCAAATAACTGTGGCCTTGATTCCAAATCCAGAGAAAGAAAGTATAGGCACAAGAATGTCCTTTCAAATATTACAAATTTCAACTCAAAAGACAATACCGAAGATTCTTCAGTCGAAAATATAAATTTCGCTGGCACTTTCAAGAGCTTGTCCATCACAAACAAGTCTCCAAGATTCTACTCAAATAATTACGAAGACCTAGCCGCCAAGCTTCAAGAGAACAATGAATTAGGAGATAAATCCAAAAAATCCTCTTCTATCAAGAAGCACTCTGTGGACTCAGAAGAAAATTTCCAACACACCAGAAAAACTAAATCAATCTCTGACATTCATTATGAGAGCCATGTTGAAAGGAATACAGAGGCAAGGTCTGTTCAATCAAATCTTCAAAAGAAAGAGTCTGAAGCTAAGCTTGATGCTGGCAAAAGTCATGCTAATGACATAAAAGATTCAACACAGAAGCCCCAAGCTGAGGATCCAACCAGTATACTAATTGAATATGAAAAAGAGAAAAATTTAAAATTAGAAGAAAAACTTGCTAGTAAAGAAAAACTTATTGATGAAATGAGGAAATTTCATGAGGAAGTCACCAGCTGCTATCAAGAGGCTGAGAAGAATTTTAATAATATAATCATGGAAAAGGATAAGACAATTAATGAATTTATTGAAGAAAAAATAAAACTATCAGAAAGAATAAATGAGCTTGAGAAGGTCAATTTAGGACTCAATAAAGATGTCCAGAATCTCCAAAACACTCTAAAGCAAAAAGTTTCTATGATTGCAGAGCTAAGGCAAGAAAACACTAAATTGAAGTTCGAAGCTGAGAATTCAGCTGGAGCAAACCAAAGTTTACAAAAGTTGACAATGAGAGTAAAATCTCTTGAAGACGAAAATATGCAACTCAAAATCAAATTAGAAAATCAGCAAGATGCTATTGCCTATAATTATGAAGATAAAATCCGAAGATTACAAAGAGAAGTTGACAGGTTGAGAAAGGAGAATGAAGGACTTAGAGCCGCTCAAAATGAAACATCTCGGGATTCAGGATCTGAGCGTTCTGAGAATAGCGATATCCTGGTCTCTAAGTCATTTTCAACAACCTTCTTACAGAAAAAATATGGCACTCTTAACCCCAATGAGCTAAGATCACTGGATTTTAAGAGAGACATACTTTCTCCTGAGGTCAGATCCCGTAAGGAGTTCGACGAAGACAAGATGATTGAATTGTTAGAATACAAGAAAAATACCCAGAAATTCCTTGATAAGCTTACTAATCTAATTCTTGAGCTTTCACCTCCTAAGCATTTCAGTCACGCTCCTAGCTTGAAGGATATCTGGAAGTGGCTACAAAATTTATTAAAAGAATATATGAATCTAAAAAAGAAATCTGCATCTTATGAAGAAACAGAAGATATATTAAGAGATGCTATGGAAATGGTAAATGCTGACAGAAAATCAGATTTCCTGGGCTCTCTTTCGAATATATTAAACCAGCTTGAAAAGCTAAAGCAAATAACCTCTAAAGTGAGGGTATGGCTTGACAATTCAAGAATAAAGGAATTAGATGAGCTCGAAAGAAGACTAGATAAACAGACTCAGAAAAAGTAATTTATTATGTTCCTCTGGAAATTTTGTTATATTTATCTATCATCTCCGAATTTTTGATTTTCTCTTGTGCATGAATCTGATCCTTATGTGAGCTTTACTTTGAAAACTTCTTGAAATTTTATTTAATGAAACGATACATATGAATAAAAAGAAAGAAAATGATCCATCTAAAGACTTACCACCCAAAAGACTTGCTATAGAAAATGAAGTCATGAATGATCTGCAAGCCTATCTATCTGTTTCGGATATCATCGACGATATCGTTGAAAAAGGAGCTTGGAGCCTATATCTTCATTATTTAAGGTCTAAACTCCCAAAGCATTATTCAGATTTCTTCACCGATATATTCCAAGAATTAGTTGTCCAAGAAGTCAGGGCATATGATCCAGGAGAAAGCGTAGAAACGCTTCTATTTTATTGGAATGAAGAAGACGAACCTGTATTACTAACAATTTTTGAAAAATCTAAATTTCTTAGGAAGCTCCTCCCTTAGATTCTTGGTGCAGACTATCTTTGAGAATTAACCAACCAAAGTCCAACTCTCCAAAATCTCAACTGATAGATAGCCTTGGATCACTGTCAGAATCAATGTCAAGTCTGAGCAGCAGAATGAGCAGGGTCGGAAGTGCCAAGAGAATAAAATCGGCCAAAAAAACTCCAGCCAAAAAGGATCAAGAGAAAGAGGAACGATTGAATAAAAAATTAATGAGAGAGGAGTCTGAATGGCAAATCAAAAAGATAGAACAAGATGTTCCCCCGCCTCAAGAAGATCCACTAGCAGAGCGTCTAAGGAAAGAGAGAGAAGATAAAAAGAAGCAAAGGGCCATTGAGGCTGAAAAAAAGAGGAAAATTCAATTAGAAGAGAAGCTCCGTGAGGAAAATGTAAAGAATATGGAAAAGCAATTAAGAGGCAAAGAGTATACATTTGACTTTGATGGAAAGGTTGTTCTAGTCCGTGCTCCTCAGACTGAGGGATTACCAGAGGAACAACTTATCCTTAATTACAATCTTAAGAATCCTCCAAAAACGCTAAAGTCACCCCCAGATGTATATTCCATTGTAAATCCATAATAAATGTAGAAACCTGAAGTGATACCGGATCAAGTTGAAGAAAAGAAGAAAGCCATACCGGTTCCATTCACTGCTCGATCAAAAGTTGAGAAACCCCAGCCTAAAAAAGAAGAAAAGAAAACAGATCCTACAGTACCAATAGTCCAGCCGAATATAAGGGAAATATTCCAAGTAGAAATCCTATGAATACATTTTTACTGAGAAGGTGAAACCTGGTGTTAAATTGAAAGTGGGAGGAATAGAAAAAGAAGGACCAGAGTATAAGATTCCGAACCGAATGAAAAAATCAGAATATCTACAAAAGCTCCAAGATAAAGACAAAGAAAGAGCAGAATACTATAAAAATATCGCTGAGAAGGGACTGCTAGATCCCGTAGAAGAGGAAAAGAGCAACAGAGGTATTTCAAAAGCTCATACCATGTTGTCGAAGCAGTTAGAAAGATTGTCAGAAATTAATAGAGTAATCAAACCAGATATCTTCCTAATCCTTAATAGCTTGCTGAGATACAGATCCATGAACAAGAAAAACTTATCAAGATGCTTATGGATGATGTTATTGCTGATCCTAGAGCCCTAGAGGAAGAACAGAAGAGGATTGAGAAAGCTAAGGCAAAGCTTGCTAAGCAAAAGCAAGAGGAGGAGGAACGAAAGAGAGCTCTTGAGATAGAAAATAGAATTGTCAACTACGGTTAGTGCATTTTTAATATTTTTCTAATGAGGTAGATGACATGCTCTCAGCAGAAAGAAAGGAAAAAAAGAAAGAAAAGGAAAAAGCTGTAGGAATACATAAATTATACGATGAATACAATAAAAAGATTCTCAAGGACGAGAATTGGGGTCAGCCAGGATATATGCCTAGTGTTGATAGAATTGAGCCTAAAGCTCCAAAGATGAGCCCTGAGAAGAAGCTTCAAAAGAAACATTCTGTATTCGAGGGACACATATTGAAGGAACCAAGAGAAAGAGTCACAGTTAGTCAAAAGAAACTGAGAACGGTCGGGGAGATGGATATGAAGAAAAGCTACACTTCGTTAAAAGGTGTAGCGTCATCCCAAGAACTTGCTCTCCCCAATAAACCTCCTATTGAATTTACGGCTAATTCTACAAAGCAAACTCTTGAGAAGAATGCCTCGAAAGTATTACAGAATGAAAAAACTAAACTTTCGGGTTCTATTCCAAGTAGTAACAAAAAGGGGAGCGAGACGGTACAGTCGAAAAAAGATAATGAAAGTGGAAACTCGCCAAGTGGTTCCAATAAAGCCAGGCCACTAACATCGGTTCCATCTCAGAATCAGTTTAAAATTAGGCCTTTGTCAAAAGCTAAATAAAATTTTGTGTCAATTTTCAATAAAAAGCTATTGTATTCCTACATTTTTTAGTTCTCTCTTCATTCTTAATAAGTCATGTTCTAAATTAGCAGAGATCTTCATTCTGAATTTAATCAAATATCTTTTATTTAATTAATGGAATTATTGTCATTTGAAAACAATATTGACGAAATCACCAAGAATCCTCTCTTTTCTTTCCAGCATGATACTGGAATCAATGCAGATGGTTCTTTCAGACTTTTTCAAGGTAAAATTCTGAAGCTAAGACAATAATATTCAGGGAACACCTCGGTTATATGTTCAGTCTATGGTCCCAAAGAAGCCTCAAACTTAAAAAGAGAATATGAAAGCACGAATATATAGATAAATTCATAATATTTTTAGGAGGCACTGTTGAGGTTCAAATCAAGCAGCTAGAGAAGACTGATCTGGTAAAAAAAGTCACATTGTTAGGCTCACTAGTAGAAAGTGCAAAGATTTTATGAGCAGAGAGTCAAAGAATATCTGGAAAATATAATCAAACTTGAAAAGTATCCTAGAACAGTGACAACAGTTGTGCTAGTGGTGAATAATGAGGATGGATCATTACTTTCCGCATTATTTAACTGCGCTATGATGGCTTTGTTATTAAATGGACTTGCCCTTAAAGAGACCGCATGGAGTTTTGACATTTCAGTTTTACAAAAAGAAAATCAAAGGACAGTTTTATTCTATCCTTCTAAAGCAGAAGAGAAAGTAAAAAAGTTTTTTTTTTTAGTATATTTTCTTAGAAGGAGAATTATCGTGTAAATATTACTTTGGAATTGGTTCAAGGGAAGGTGATCACATTAGAAGAGTCTAATTTTACCGATGAGCAGACATCAAGTTATATTTACAAAAATGCATCAGATTTGGTGGCTGTAATCAGAACGACATTAAAACAATATTTCGCAGATATTTTATTTGAGTAAATTTCCGTTTGTTCCAAATATTTTGTTATAAATGTACTCTTTTCTTTTTTCCATTTCCGTAAATGTGTATTGATTGAATTCAAAAAAGGGTATCTTTATAATCTTGTAACCAAGCTTCTCCAAATGATATTCCTTCAGCAGATCGCTATGCCTCTGTTCATACGTATTCCTAGAAAAATGAGTCACACCTTCAATTTCCACAGCAAGATTCGGCTTGATGAAAATATCAACCAAGTAAACATATACCCTCTTCTCTTTTTCAAATTCTATGTTCAATCTCCTCAAAACATCCATGATGTCAATCATCAAGTTAGAAGGAGTTCCTGGATATTTCAGTTTTTCTTTCTTGAAATGATCTATAATTTGATTGGAAATCTTCGACTGTTCAATTAATTTAGGAAACTCAAAGCTTAGGGTCAAGAAAAACTGGAAAAGTTTGACTTGTGATTCCAGATCTTGACCCAAAAATCTCTGATAATCAAGACAACTCTCAACTTTAGAAATGATCCTTGCAAAAGAATACTCAAATGAGCCCTTATATTTATCTTGATAGTCCTTTTGTAGGAATGTGTTGCTCTTTACAACTAGAAGGGCAAGCGAATAAAAGAGTGTACTCATGCCTTTTATATCATTCTTATCAATAAGATTTGGCGTCTTAACTAACTTTGTCAAAATCTGGCTCATTGTGTCAAGATCAATGACTAAGTTAGACTGCGCGGTTTCCCATAAGATTGGGTAGAATTTCTCTGGTGTGGACTCTTCTAGCAGATGTTTAACAATAATAGGCTTTAGTGTCTCGAATATTTTTGAGTCAAAAATCTTTAAGTGGACACAGCTCCACATAAGATGATGGAGATCAATAGTATCCCAGTGGAAAGTTGTTGCATTCTGACAGATATGATTCTCAAGGACAGGAAATAGCTTCAAATCCAGTGACTTGTTCTTCACTAAATGGAACATAAATGCACAAATGTTCCCAAGTGAAAGTCTTTGATGATTATTTGCAACAAACTTATTAAGAAAGTCAAGTAGTGTGTGAGGGTATTTGTCAGGGTTGTAATCAGTCAAAAGTGCTTTAAATATGGTGTCATTTATCATATCTGATCTTCTCGTAAGGATATCAATAATCTGATTTCCAATATTCCTGGAATAAGATAAAATATCAGTCAGATGAAAGATAGCCTTTACAAAATCCTCATTACTTAGAGCTGTTATGCTATTCTTCTGAAAGAATGCTTCAAACACTTTAACATCTTTATCTTTTTTGAAAAAGTTTCCTCTTGAGAAAAATGCAAAGAGCTTTAACTCTATCAGTCTGATCTTACAAAGAAATTTATAGAAATTGAGTTAATCCAGAAAAAATGTCTAAGATATTTAGTTTTGTTTTTTAATTTTACTTTTGATCAAGACATTTCTATATTCTCTCAT
>Ga0065720_1000062_pt1 | contig 65248 bp, 46 predicted proteins | sample Thericmetagenome_FD_59107 | JGI IMG/M metagenome (GOLD analysis project Ga0065720, IMG submission 59107) | Thermophilic microbial communities from the Joint Bioenergy Institute, California, USA of rice/straw/compost enrichment - eDNA_2 v2... | ecosystem: Engineered > Solid waste > Grass >...
GCCGGCCGCCTCGTCCCGCCCGGCCTCGGCGCTCGACGACCGTGGGTTCCGCTTCCCCGGCCCGACCGGCCCGCAAACGGAGACGACGGTGCCGGGAGATCCGTGCGGTGGCGCCGCCCACCCGCTGCCGCGTCGCGGGCAGGACCTTCCCCAATAGGNATAATTCCGTCATTTATCCCTGTTATGGCGCGAACATGCACATCATCGCCCCACACCACGACAGATAATCATGCGAGTATTCGAACGCATGTTCGAGTAAAATGTGGAGATGTTCGACAGCCCAGACCCGCTCCGCGCCGCCGTTCCCGATCACCCGGCCGCCGACCGGGACGCCCTGCTCACCCGGGTTCACCGCATCGCCGCCGAACACGCCGGTGGCTACCGGGAGGGTCTGACCCGCTCCGCCGCCCTCGCCGAGCTGGCCGAGCTCGCTCCTGGGCCGGAGGTGCTCGCCCGCGCCGCGGCGATGCACGCCGTCGCCGACAACTGGTACGCGATCGTGGCGGTCGACCTGCTCCTCGAGGCCGGCGCGCCGCGCCACCTCCTCGACCTCTGTCTGGACGAGGGGTGGACCGATCCGGAGACGGCGCCGGACGAGCCACCCCGACGCGTCGCCGCGGAGGGCGACTGAGCAGCCCTCGGCACGCCCACCCGTTCCGAGGGGGCTAGGTTAGCCTCGCCTCAGTCGACGGGAGAGGGTGCGCGTGCGGAACGGGACAACCTCGGCGCGCACCGTGCTGGTCGGCGCCGTCACCGGGCAGGCCCGGTACGTCGCCCTCGGCGCGGTGCTCAGCGCCGGCCACCAGGCCGGCGAGGCGGTGGTGCCGGTGTTGATCGGGGTGGTGATCGACCGGGCCGTCGGAGCGGGCGGCGTCCTCGACCTCCTCGTCTGGATCGGCGTGGTCGCCCTGACGTTCGCGGCCCTCTCCGCCGGCTTCCGGCTCGGCGCCCGGGCCGGGGAGCGCGCGGTCGAACAGGCCGCGCACCGGCTGCGGGTGGCGGTCACCCGGCGGGTGCTGGACCATCGGGGCGGACTGACCGCCGGACACCTGCCCGGCGCACTGGCGTCGGTCGCCACCAGCGACGCCGAACGGGTCGGCATGGTCAACCTGGCCCTCGCCACCGGCGCGGGCGCGCTGGTCGGACTCGGCGTCGGCGGCGTGGCGCTGGTCGCCGTCTCCGTCCCACTGGGCCTGCTGGTGCTGGGCGGCGCTCCGCTGCTGCTGTGGCTCGCGCGGCTGCTCGGCGGGCCGCTGGAGCGGCGCAGCCACGCCGAGCAGGAGCGGGCGGCGTACGCGTCCGGACTGGCCGCCGACCTGGTCGCCGGGCTGCGGGTCCTCAGAGGGCTCGGTGCCGCTCCGGCGGCGGCGCACCGATACCGACAGGCCAGTCGCGACTCCCTCGCCGCCACCGTCCGGGCCGCCCGGGCCCGCGCCTGGCACGACGGCGNCCTTCTCGCCGCCACCGGGCTCCTCGTCGCCGCGGTCGGCCTGGTCGGCGGCCGGCTCGCCGCACAGGGCGAGATCACCGTCGGGCAACTCGTCGCCGCCGTCGGCCTGGCCCTCTTCCTCCTCGGCCCGCTCTCCCTGGTCAGCTGGGTGAACGCCGAGTTCTCCCAGGGGCGGGCCTCCGCCGCCCGGATCGCCGCGGTGCTCGGCGCCCCACCCGGCACACCCGACGGCACCGCGCCGCCGGCGGAGCCGGTGCGCGGCCGGATCGCGCTGCACGACGTCCACTCCGGCGCCCTGCAGGGCGTCACCCTGCAGGTGGAGGCGGGAACCCTGCTCGGGATCGTGACGACCGACCCGNCGGTCGCCGACGACCTGCTCCGCTGCCTGGCGCGACACGTCGACCCGGAGCGCGGCAGCGTCGAACTGGACGGCCTACCGCTGCGGGTGCTGGACCCGGCGCAGCTGCGTCGCGTGNTCCTCGTCGCGCCGCACCAGGCGGACCTGTTCGAGGGAACCGTGCTGGACAACGTGGCGGCGCCGGTCGTCGCCGGGGCGGCTGCGCCGGCGCCGCGGNACCCGGCACCCGTCACCGGCGGCGACGACCCGCTCGCCGTGCCGGCCGTGCGGCAGGCCATCGCCGCCGCGGACGTCACCGAGGTGGCCCGGGCCCTGCCCGACNNTCTGCACACCCGACTCACCGAACGCGGCCGGTCGCTCTCCGGCGGGCAGCGGCAGCGGGTGGCGCTGGCGCGGGCGCTGGCCGCCGAGGCGCCCGTCCTGGTGCTGCACGACCCGACCACCGCGGTCGACACCGTCACCGAGGCCCGGATCGCCGAGGGCATACGCGAGATGCGACGCGGCCGGACCNCCCTCCTGGTCACCACCAGTCCGGCGCTGCTCGCCCGTGCCGACCGGGTGGTCCTGCTCGACGGCGGGACGGTACGCGCCGACGGGCGTCACGCCGACCTGGTCCGTGACGACCCCCGCTACCGGGCGGCGGTGCTGACGTGAGCGGCGGCGACACGACCGGGCTGCTGCCCACCGCGACCGGTGCCCAGGTGCGGGCCGCCCTGCGCGGGCTGCTCCGGCCTCACCGGCCGCTGGCCGTCGGNGCCTTCGGGCTGCTCGGCGCCGCGACGGCGGTCGGCCTGCTCACCGCGCCGGTCCTCGGCCGGATCGTGGACCTCGCCGTGGCCGGTCGGCCCGCCGGCGACGTCACCGCCCCCGCGCTGCTGCTGGTCGCCATCGCGGTCGTCCAGGGGGTGTGCCTGGCCTCCGGCCAGTCGCTCACCGCCCGGCTCGGCGAACAGATGCTCGCCGAACTGCGCGAACGGTTCGTCGACCGGGTGTTGGACCTGCCGCTGGGCACGGTGGAGCGGGCGGGCTCCGGGGACCTCACCGCCCGGGTCAGCGGCGACGTCACCGTCGTGGCCGAGGCGGTCCGGACGGCGCTGCCGCAGCTCGCCCGCTCGCTGCTGACCATCGGTCTCACCCTGGTAGCCCTGGTGGCGCTGGACTGGCGGTTCCTGCTCGCCGCCCTGCTCGCCGTCCCGGTCCAGCTGCACACCGTCCGGTGGTACGTGCGGCGGGCCCGGACGCTCTACGCCCGGCAGCGGGTGGCGCTCGGCGCCCTGCAGCAGCAGCTGCTCGACACGATCGGCGGGGCGGGGACGGTACGCGCCTTCCGGCTCACCGACGCGCACCTGGCCCGGGTCGGCGACCGGTCGCGGCACGCGGTCGACCTCACCCTGCGCGGCGTGCGGTTGATGACCCGGTTCTACGGCCGGCTCAACGTCGCCGAGTTCGTCGGTTTGGCCGCGGTCCTGGTCACCGGCTTCCTGCTGGTCCGGGCCGAGGAGGTGAGCGTCGGCACGGCCGCCGCCGCCGCGTTGTACTTCCACAACCTGTTCAATCCGCTCAACGCCGCGCTCGGGCTGGTCGACGACACGCAGTCGGCGGCCGCCGGCCTGGCCCGGCTGGTCGGCGTCAGTCGACTACCCGCCCCGACGTGGGCCGGCCACCGCGGCGGGTCCGCCGCGGCCGGCCAGACCGACGAGGACGCCGGGCCGCCCGTCGCGGCCGAGGCGGGGGCCGGTCTGCGGATCGAGGTGAAAGGGCTGTGCCACGCCTACCCGTCCGGCCCCGAGGTGCTGCACGACGTCAGCTTCACCGTGGCACCGGGTGAGCGGGTGGCCCTGGTCGGCGCCAGCGGTGCGGGCAAGACGACCCTGGCCCGGCTGATCGCCGGCATCGACCGACCAAGCGGCGGCGGGATGGTGCGGCTCGGCGGGGTGCCGGTCGACGAACTCGGTGGTCAGGTGACCGGCCGGATCGTGGCGCTGGTCAGCCAGGACGGGCACGTCTTCGCCGGACCGCTCGCCGACGACCTGCGGCTCGCCCGCCCCGACGCCACCGACGAGGCGCTGCGCGCCGCGCTCGACCGGGTCGGTGCCCTGGACTGGGTCACCGCCCTGCCCGACGGACTGGCCACCGTCGTCGGCGACGGGGGCCACCGGCTCACCGCGACCCAGGAGCAGCAGCTCGCGCTGGCCCGGATCGTGCTGGCCGCGCCGCCGGTGGTGATCCTCGACGAGGCCACCGCCGAGGCGGGCAGCCTCGGCGCCCGCGTGTTGGAGTCCGCCGCCGAGCGGGCGGTGGCCGGACGCACCAGCCTCGTGGTCGCGCACCGGCTCAGCCAGGCCGCGGCCGCCGACCGGATCGTCGTGCTCGACGCCGGCCGGGTGGTCGAGACCGGCACCCACGACGAGCTGGTGGCCGCCGGTGGCCGCTACGCGGCGCTCTGGTCCGCCTGGTCCGGCAACCGGGTCTAGGAGCGCCCGCCCCCGGCCGACCGGCACCGTCCCCGCCGCCGTCGCGTGGCTACGACGTCGGCTGGTCCCCTCCCGGCGCCCCCGCCGCGGCCATCCGCTCACGGAGGCTGCGGGGCCGCAGGTCGGTCCAGTTCGCCTCGACGTACGCCAGGCAGGCGTCCCGGGGCTGCGGCTCGTCCGCGCCGAACACCACCGTCCAGCCGGCCGGCACCTCGGCGAACGACGGCCACAGCGAGTGTTGCCCCTCGTCGTTGACGAGCACCAGGTAGCGGCCCTCGGGGTCCTCGAACGGGTTGGTGGTCACGATGCTCCTTCCACATCGACGGATCGGTGAGCCGGGTCGGCGTCGCCACCGGCACCGTGGCGNCCGGGGGACGCCGACGGGTCGACGGCAGGTTCCGNNACCGCCACGCCNGGCGTGGCCGAAGCCGACACCGCCACGCCAGGCGTGGCCGAAGCCGACACCGCCACGCCCGGCGTGGCCAGAGCTGACAAGGCCACGTCGGGCGTGGCGAGTGCGGCCCGGAGCAGGTCGACGAACTCGTCGGCCAGCCGGCGGGCCGTCGCCGGGTCGAACAGGTCGCTGGCGTACTCCAGTTCGGCGTGTACCGGACCCTCCCCGATCGGCTCGTAGAAGCTGACCGTCAGTTCGGCGTGGACCGCCCCGGTGGGCACGGGATCCACCCGCAGGCCGGGCAGATCGTCTGATCCGTCCACCCCGGTCAGCCGTGCCTCCTCGTGGTGCACCAGCAGGACCTGCGGCTGGGCCGCCGGCACCGCGGCCCGTACCGCGTCGAACGGCACGTCCTGGTGGTCGAACGCCGCGAGGTCGGCGAGCCGGATCCGGGCCAGCAGTTCGGTGAAGGTCGGGTCGCCTCCGGTGTCGGTGCGGAGGACCACCGGGTTGGCGAAACAGCCGACCAGGTTGCCCAGCGCCTCCTCGGTCCGCCCCGCCACCAGGGTCCCGATCGGGATGTCCGGCCCCGCGCCCCACCGGTGCAGCAGGGCCGCGAGGGTCGCCTGCCACACCATGAACATGGTGGTGCCGGTCCGGCGCGCCAGGTCGTCGACGGCGCGGTGGACCTGCTCGTCCAGCGCGAACCCGACCCGGCCGCCACGCCGGACCGGGCCCGACGGTGCGGGCCGGTCGGTGGGCAGCACCAGCCGGTCCGGTACGCCGGCCAGCCGCCGCCGCCAGTAGTCGAGTTGGCGGGCGTGCCGGCTCGCCGGGTCGGCCGGGTCGCCGAGCAGCCGTCGNCCCCAGTGGGCGTAGTCGAGGTAGCCGACNNCCGGCGGCGACCAGTCCGGGGCCCGCCCCGCCCGCCGGGNNGCGTACGCCGTGGTCAGGTCACGCACGAGCGGCACCACCGACCACTCGTCCGCGCCGAGGTGGTGCAGGGTCAGCAGCAGCGCCTCGGCCCTACCGGCCGGACCGGTCAGCAGCCGTGCCCGCAGCGGCGGCCGGCGGGTCAGGTCGACGGTCTCGCCGGCCAGCTCGGTGACCCGCGTCGGCAGGTCGGCGTCGGCGACCGGAACGACCTCCAGCGTCGGTTCGGCCTCCACCGGGACCGGCACCGGCTCCCCGTCGTCGGCGACGGCGAAGACGGTCCGCAGCGGCGGGTGCCGGTCGGCGAGGTCCCGCAGCGCCGCCGCCAGCGCCGCCGCGTCGAGTCGCGCCGTGTCCGGGTCGGGATAGGCCGCGGAGGGAGTCTCGGCGGGCCGGACGAGCAGGGCGAGATCCCAGCGGTCGTGCCCGGCGAACGCCCGGTGCCGGTCCCACCAGAACCGCTGCACCGCCGCGGCGACCGGCGGCAGGCCGCGACCGGCGGGCCGCAGCGCGGGGCGGTCGGCCGTNGCGCCGGCGACCCGCGCGGCGAGCCCCGCCACGGTCGGGGCGTCGAAGACGTCCCGGACGGTCAGGTCGACACCGAGCNTCGACCGGATCCGGCCGAGCAGCCGCATCACCGCCATCGAGTGACCGCCGAGGGCGAAGAAGTCGTCGTGGACCCCGACCTCGGGCAGCCGGAGAACCTCCGCGACGAGCCCGGCGAGGATCCGCTCCCGTTCCGTGGCCGGGCGGTCGTGGCCGGTCAACGCCGACCAGTCCGGCGCCGGCAGCGCCCGCCGGTCCAGTTTGCCGTTCGGGGTCAGCGGCAGCGGGCCGGGNAGCACCACCACCAGCGCCGGAACCATGTGGTCGGGCAGCAGTGTCGCGGCGTGGGCGCGTACCTCGTCGGGGTCGACGGTCCGCTCGGCCGGCACGACNTACCCGACCAGCCGGGCCAGGTCGCCGGTGCCGTCCACGGTGACGGCCGCCTGTCGGACGTCCGGGTGTCCGGCCAGCACCGCCTCGACCTCGCCCAGCTCGATCCGGAAACCGCGGATCTTCACCTGGTCGTCGACGCGGCCGAGGAAGNCGAGGACCCCGTCGGCGCGCCAGCGGGCCAGGTCGCCGGTGCGGTACATCCGGGACCCCGGAGGGCCGTAGGGGTCGGCGACGAACCGCTGCGCGGTCAGCCCGGGGCGGCCGAGGTATCCCCGGGCGAGCCCGCGGCCGGCGACGTACAGCTCCCCCACCACACCGGGCGGCACCGGCTGCAGCCGCCCGTCGAGGACGTACGCGCGGGTGTTCGGGTCCGGACGTCCGATCGGCACGGCGCCGGTCCAGCCGGGGTCGGCGGGCCAGAGGGTGGAGTTGACGGTCGCCTCGGTCAGGCCGTAGGCCGCGAAGAGGTGCAGCCGGGCCGCCCAGCGCCCGACCAGGTCCGGCGGCACGGTCTCCGTGCCGACCAGCACGGTCAGCCCGTCGGGCAGCGGGCAGTCCGCCGGGAGCGCCGTCACCAGCGACGGCGGCAGGATCGCGTGGCTCACCCGCTCCCGTTCGAGCAGGTCGATCAGGGCCCGGCCGGGCGCGCGGGCCTCGTCGGGGGTCAGTACCAGCCGGCCCCCGACGCACAGCGCCATGACCAGTTCGAAGACGAAGACGTCGAACCCGGTGGAGGCGAACTGCAGAACCCGGGACCGGGCGTCCACGCCCAGCCGGTCGACGGCGGTGGCGACCAGGCTGGCGATCCCGTCGTGCGGCACCACCACCCCCTTCGGGCGGCCGGTGGAGCCGGAGGNGTAGATGACGTAGGCCGCGTGTGCCAGCCCGTCCGGCACCGTCGTGCCCGCGGGCGCGGTGTCGACCGGGTCGGCGGGCGCGGCGTCGGACACCTCGTCCAGCAGCAGCCGGCGTACCCCGGCGACCTCGGGAAGCCGTCCGGAGGCCGCCCGGGTGGTCACCACGAGCCGGGCCCCGGCGTCGGTGATCATGAACGCCAGCCGGTCGGCCGGGTGGGCCAGCTCCAGCGGCAGGAACGCCGCGCCGAGCCGCAGCACACCGAGCACCGCGGCGATGGTCTCGGCGGACCGCGGCACCGCCACCCCGACCACCGACTCCGGTCCGACCCCGTGCCCCGCCAGCAGCCGGGCGATCCGCGCCGCCTCCGCGTCCAACCTCGCGTACGACCACGTGCGGTCCCGGTCCACCACGGCGACCGCGTGCGGGCACCGGGCGACCTGGCGGGCGAACAACGCCGGCAGGGTCTGCTCCGGCACCTCGCGGTCGGTGGCGACGAAGTCGCGCAGCACGAGGTCCCGCTCGCCGGGCACGAAGACGTCGACCCGGCTCAACGGCAGCGTCGGGTCGTCGGCGACGGTCGCGGCGAGCCGGCACAGCCGCGCGCCGAGCGCGGCGACCGTCGCCCGCTCGAACAGGTCGGTCCGGTACTTCAGCCGCCAGCGCAGCAGCCGGGGCGGGTCCCGGTCGTCGTCTGCGCCGGCCGCTGCCGGTACGGACTCCTCGGCGACGTCGAAGACGAGGNCGAAGCGCGCGGCCGTGGGCTCCACCGGCTCGTCGACGACGGTCACCCCGACCAGTCCGGGCCACGGCGCGACCGGGGGCCGGTGCACCACCATCACCTGGAACAGGGGGTTGCGCAGGATCGAACGGGTCGGGTTGACCGCCTCCACGACCGCCTCGAACGGCACGTCCTGGTGTGAGAACGCGGCCAGGTCGGTCTGCCGGNCCCGGGCCAGCAGCTCGGCGAAGCTCGGGTCGCCCGAGACGTCGGTGCGCAGCACGAGCGTGTTGACGAAGAATCCGACCAGGTCGTCCAGGGCGGCGTCGCTCCGGCCGGCGATCGGGGCGCCGAGCGGGATGTCGGTGCCGGCGCCGAGCCGGTGCAGCAGTGCCGCCACCAGCGCGTGGACCACCATGAACGTGCTGGTCCCGGTCTGCCGGGCGAGCCGGCGCAGCCGGGTGGTGACCTCGACGGGCAGGTCGACGGTGAGTTCGGCGGCGGCCGCATCCGGTCTGCCGGACCGGGGGTGGTCGGCGGGTAGCGCCAGTTCCTCCGGCATCCCGGCCAGGGCGGTACGCCAGTAGGCGAGCTGCCGGCCGGCCAGGCTCTCCGGGTCGGCCGGGTCGCCGAGGAGTCGGTGCTGCCACAGCGTGTAGTCGGCGTACTGGACCGGCAACGGTGGCCAGTCCGGTGCCCGGCCCGCGCGCCGGGCGGCGTACGCGGTGGCCAGGTCCCGCAGGAACGGCCGGTCCGACCACTCGTCGGTGGCGATGTGGTGCAGCAGCAGGACCAGGACGTGCTCGGCCGGGGGCGCGGCGGCGCCGGGTTCCGTCGGCCGGTCGACCGCCACCAGGGTCACCCGCAACGGTGGTTCGGTGGCCAGGTCGAACGGGCGTCCGAGGGCGGCGCGGACGACCTCGCGGACCTCGTGCGGTGCGGCGCGGACGACGACCGGCTCCGGTCGGGCCTGCTCCGCCGGCAACACCCGCTGGAACGGCTCCCCGTCCCGGTGGCCGATGACGGTCCGCAGCGNCTCGTGGCGGGCGGTCAGGTCGGCCAGGGCGGCGCGGAGNGCGGGCACGTCCAACGGTCCCCGCAGGCGTACCACGATCGGGAAGTGGTACGCGGTCGAGTCCGGGGCCATCCGGTGGATCATCCAGAGCCGCTGCTGGGCGTGGGACAGCGGCAGCTCGGCGGGTCGTTCGACCGGCACCAGCGGCACGCGGGCGGTGTCCCGGGCGGCGCCGCCCCCGGTGGCCCGCGGGCCCCGCACGTCGGCCGCGCCCTCCGTACCGGCGGCGTCGCCGGCCGGCCCGGCGGACGCGCCGTGGCCCGCCCCGGCGCCCTGCCGCGCCGGGTCATCGATCCGCTCGACCAGCTCGGCGACGGTCGGTGCCTCGAACAGGTCCCGGATCGCCAGCTCGATCCCGAGCTCGGCCCGGGCCCGGCTGACCAGCCGGATCGCCAGCAGCGAGTGTCCACCGAGGTCGAAGAAGTTGTCGTCGATGCCGACCGCGGGAACGCCGAGCAACTCTCCGACGATCGCGCAGAGCCGCTCCTCGCGGGCGGTGCGGGGCGGTCGGGAGGTGTCGTCGCCACGGGCCGCCGGGGTCGGCAGCGCCGCCACGTCGAGCTTGCCGTTGACGGTCAGCGGCAGGCGGTCGATCGGGACCAGCACCGCGGGCACCATGTGGTCGGGCAGCCGCCGCCGCAGGTACGACCGCAACGCGGCCAGCACCTCGTCGTCGGACTCCGTCCAGTGGGCGTTGCGGACGACGTACCCGGCGAGGCGGGGCATCCCGGCCGAGGAGTCCAGCACCACGGCGGCGTGGGCGNCCTTCGGGTGCCCGGCCAGCGCCGTCTGGATCTCGCCCAGCTCGACGCGGTAGCCCCGGATCTTCACCTGGTCGTCGGTGCGGCCGAGGAAGTCCAGCAGCCCGTCCGGGCGGCGCCGCACCAGGTCGCCGGTGCGGTACATCCGCTCCCCCGGCGCCCCGAACGGGTCGGCGACGAACCGCTGCGCGGTCAGCCCGGGCCGGCGGTGGTAGCCGCGGGCCAGCCCGATGCCGCCGATGTAGAGCTCGCCGGGGGCGCCGGGCGGGGTCGGCCGCAGGTGTGGGNCGAGGACGTAGGCACGGGTGTTCCAGATCGCCCGCCCGACGGTCGGGGTGGCGCTGTCGGCGGTGCCCCCGCCCAGCGTGTTGATGGTGTACTCGGTCGGCCCGTACAGGTTGTAGCCGGCCGTGCCGTCGGTGTCGCGCAGCCGCTCCCAGACCGCCTCGGAGACGGCCTCGCCGCCGAGCATCACCAGCACCGGCCGGTGCCGGCGCGGTGTCACCCCGCCGGTCGCGCCGTCCCGGTCGGGTGACGCGGTGGTGTCGGAGGTCTCCTCGTCCCGCTCCAGCAGGCCCTCCTCGAACAGGAGCTGGGCGTAGCTCGGGGTGACGTTGACGACGTCGATCCGGTGGCGGTCGCAGTAGTCGACCAGTGCCCGGGCGTCCCGGCGCAGCTCCTCGTCGCAGATGTGCACCTCGTGCCCCTCGACGAGCCAGAGCAGTTCCTCCCAGGACATGTCGAAGGCGAACGAGACGGTGTGCGCGACACGCAGCCGCCGTCCCCCGGCCGCCGCGACGGTCGGACCGAAGATCGCCTCCCGGTGGTTGAGCTGCATGTTCGTCAACCCCCGGTACGGCGTCACGACTCCCTTGGGGCGTCCCGTGGAGCCGGAGGTGTAGATCAGGTAGGCGGGGTGTTCGAGCCGGTGCGGGTCGGTCCGGGCGAACCCGGGTGGCAGTTCGGTGTCGTCGAGCGGCTCGGCGGAGCGTCCGGCCAGCTCGGCGGTCACCGCCGGGGTGTCCAGGGCGAGCACCGTCGGCGGAAGGTCGTCCGGCAGCGCCGCCAGGACGGTCGTGGTCGTCACCAGGCACGCCGGCTCGGTGTCGGCGAGGACGAAGGCCAGCCGGTCGGCGGGATGGTCCAGCTCCAGCGGCAGGTACGCGGCGCCGGTGCGCAGCACCGCGAAGAGCGCCACCACCATGTCCAGGGAGCGCGGCAGGGCGAGCGCCACCACCCGCTCCGGGCCGGCGCCCCGGGCGATCAACAGTCGGGCCAGCCGGTTGGCCCGGGCGTCGAGCTCGGCGTACGTCAGGGTCCGGCGGCCGGGGGCGACGTCGGCGGACGCCGTGCCGGCCGGGGCGGTGGACGGGTGCCGCCTCCCGCCGTCGGCGAGGACCAGCGCCACCTCGTCCGGTGTCCGCGCGGCCTGGGCGGCGAGCAGGTCGGCGACGGACTCGGTGCCGACCGGGTGCCGGGNGGCGTCCCACTCCGCCGCCAGCACGGCCCGTTCCGCGTCGGTGAGCAGGTCGAGCCGTCCGACCGGCGGCGCGGCGGTGTCGCGGACGTCCAGGGCCGCGTCCCGGCCCGCGTCGGCGGTCCCACCGGTGGCGTCGAGGGCGTCGGCCAGCCGGGCCAGCACCGCGACGTACCGGTCGAGCAGGGTCCGGGCCAGCTCGGCCGGGACGACGTCCGGCCGGTGGTCGAGCGTGAGCCGGATCGTGCGGCCCGGGGTGACCACCAGGGTCAGCGGGTAGTGGGTGGCGTCCACCCCGTCGACCGCGACGATGCCGTGCCGCGCGCGCAGCCGGGCCGACTCCTCCTCGTCGACGAAGTTCTGGAACACGTAGAGCGTGTCGAAGAGCCGGCTGTGACCGCTGAGCCGCTGCACCTCGCCGAGTCCGAGATGGTCGTACGGCATCAGCTCCGCCCGCTGCTGTTGCAGGCGGTGCAGCAGGGCGGGCACCGGCTCGTACGGGTCGACGCGGACCCGGGCCGGCACGGTGTTCAACAGCAGCCCGACGATCTGCTCGACGTGGGGGATCTCGGGGTTGCGGCCGGAGACGGTCATCCCGAAGACGACGTCGGTACGGCCGAGGAGCCCGCCGAGCACCAGTCCCCAGGCCGCGCCGCACAGGGTGTTGAGGGTGAGCCCGTGGCGGCGTACCGCCGCGCGCANCCGCTCGCCCAGCGGCGCCGGCAGGTCCGCCCGGCAGCGTTGCGGAACCACCGGTGTCAGGGTCGCCTCCGGGGCGACCAGTGTCGGCTCGGCCAGCCCGGCGAGNGCCTCACGCCAGGCCCGGTGGGCGGGNTCGGTCTCCTGGGCGGCGAGCCAGGCGAGGTGNTCCCGGTACGACCCNGCCGGCGGCAGGTCACGGTCGTCGCCGTCGCGGGCGTAGAGGGTGAACAGCTGGTCCACGACGAGCGCCGCGGACCAGCCGTCCCAGAGCACGAGGTGGTGGCTGAGCACCAGCCGGTCGCGGTCGTCGCCGAGCCGGATCAGCATCAGTCGGCACAGCGGCGGCCGGGCCAGGTCGAAGCGACGGTGCCGGTCCTCGGCCAGCAGCCGCGCCATCCGTTCGGCCTGGCGCCGCGGGTCCAGCCCGGTGAGGTCCACCTCGACCACGGGCAGCTCGGTCGTCTCGGCGACGAACTGCACCGGGCGGGACAGCCCGGTGTCGGTGAAGCCGGCGCGGATGCCGGGGTTGCGGGTCAGCAGCGCGGCGCCGGCCCGGCGCAGGCGCGCCAGGTCGACCCGGTGGTCGAGGTCGAAGACGTCCTGGGCGGTGTAGACGTCCAGCCCGTCGGTGTCGTAGCTGGCGTGGAAGAACAGGCCCTCCTGCAGGGGTGANAGGGGCCAGATCTCCGTCACCGGCACCGGGCTGACCCGCGTGACCTGCGCCACCTCCGCCGGATCGAGACCGGCCAGGGTGGCCTCCACCCGGGCGTCGAGCCCGGGCCCGGGCTCGACGCCCGGGGCGTGCCCGCCGGTCGCACCGCCGCCGGTGGTGCCGTCGCCGCCACCGCCCGCGGTGGCGACGGCGGCGGTGGCGGCGGTGAGGTCCCGCAGCGCGGCGGTCCACTCCGCGGCCAGCCCGGCGACGTCCGCGTCGGCGAGCAGCCCGTCCGGCCAGGTCCAGGTGGCGGACAGGACCGGGCCGTCGCCGGTCTCGGCGCAGACCGCGTCCACCTGCAGCAGGTGGGTCGGTGCCAGCCCGCCGTTGGGGGTGGCGAGCACCGCCGACTCCGGTGCGGGCGACCAGGCCGCGTCGGACCCGCCGGGGAAACGGCCGTAGTAGTGGAACAGCACCTGGGCCGACGACCGGGCGGCGAGGATCGGCGCGGTCTGGGGGTTGAGGTAGCGCAGCATGCCGTAGCCGAGGCCGTTGTCCGGGGCGGCACGCAGCCGGTCCCGTACGTCCCGGAGCACGTCGAGCGGGTCGTCGCCGGCCGGCAGCCGCACCGGCTGGACGCTGGTGAACCAGCCGACGGTACGGGACAGGTCGATGCCGGGGGTGAGTTCTGCCCGGCCGTGCCGCTCCACCTCGACCAGCAGGTCGGCGTCGCCGTCGCGTCCGGCCGGCGGGTCGGCGTCGCCGGCCCGGCTCCGCCGCCACCGGGTCACCGCCAGCCGGAGCGCGGCGAGCAGCACCTCGGTGACGTCGGCGCCGGCCGCCGCCGGGACGGCGGTGAGCAGTGGGACCGTCTCGGCCGGGTCGAGCCGGACCGCGTGCTGGCGTGCGGGGCGGGTCGGGGCGGCGTCGACCGGACCGGCGAGCAGGTCCGCCCCGGGGGCGAGGGTCTCCGACCAGTACCCCTAGTTCGGCCAGCCGGTCCGGGTGCTGTGCCTGCTCGGACAGCAGGTGGGCGTAGCGCCGCAGCGAGGTGCCGACCGGGGCGAGCGCGGGCCGGCGGCCCGCCGCGACCGCGGCGGCGGCCTCGGCGAGGTCCGCCAGGAGGATCCGCCAGGAGACACCGTCGACCAGCAGGTGGTGGGTGGCGAGCAGCAGCCGTCCGGGTCGTGCCCCGGCGTCGAACCAGACCGCCTGCAGCAGGATCCCCTCGTCCGGCGCCAGCCGTCCCACCGCGGCCTCGTGCTCCCGGGTGATCGCCGCCCGCAGCGCCGCGTCGTCCAGCCCGCCGACGTCGGTGCGGCGCAACAGGTCGGTCGCCCGTACCGCCCCGGGCGGGGGGATCTCCAGCGACCAGAGCACCGAGGCGACACGGCGCAGTCGCAGCCGGAGCCCGTCGTGCCGGTCGAGGACCGCCTGCAGGACCGCGGCCAGCGTGTCGAGGTCCGGCACGGGTGGTGTGACGAGAAGCGTGGAGAGGGTGAACCGGTCGATCGGCTGGCCGGTCTCGCGCAGCCAGTGGACGATCGGCAGCGGCGGCAGTGTGCCGACCCCGTCCGAGGCACCGGCGGCCGGAGCGCCCGGGCCGGCGTCGGCCGGGGCGCCGTCCGGTGCGGGGGAACCGGGTTCGGGGCCCGCGGCGGGGNGGGNCGCCGCGTCCGACCGGGGTACGGCCGCGGCCAGCGCCGCCGGGGTGCGGTGCCGGAACAGGTCGCCGGGACGCAGCGCGAGTCCCTGCCGGCGGGCGCGGCTGGCCACCGCGATGCTGAGGATGCTGTCGCCGCCCAGGGCGAAGAAGTCGTCGCCGGTGGCGACCCGGGGCACGCCGAGCACCTCGGCGAAGATCCGCGCCAGGGTTTCGGCGTCCGGGTCCGGCGCCGCCACCGGGTCGGTGGGTCGGCCGGACGGGGCCACCGGAGCCGGGGACGGGTCGGCCGTCGACGCCGTCGGTGTGTCCGGCGGGGCCGGCAGTGCCGCCCGGTCGAGCTTGCCGCTCGCGGTGAGCGGAAGCGCGTCGAGCAGCACGACGGCGCTCGGCACCAGGGTGGCGGGCAGGGCCTCCGTCGCCGCCGCCCGCAGCGCCTCGACGGTCGGCCGCGCGCCGGGTGCGGGTACGACGTACGCGACCAGGCGTGCNCGGCCGCGGTCGGTGCGGGCGGTCACCACCGCCCGGGCGACGCCGGGCTGGGCGGCCAGCACCGCCTCGACCTCGGCGGGGTCGACGCGGTGCCCACGGATCTTCACCTGGTGGTCGGCCCGGCCGACGTACTCCAGGTCGCCGTCGGCCCGCCAGCGCACCAGGTCGCCGGTGCGGTACATCCGCTCCCCGGGCGCCCCGAACGGGTCGGCGACGAACCGCTGTGCGGTCAGCGCGGCCTGACCGTGGTAGCCGAGGGCGAGCTGCGCGCCGGCGACGTACAGCTCGCCGGTGACGCCGGGCGGGACCGGGCGCAGGCAGTCGTCCAGCACGTGGAGCCGGGTGTTGGCGACCGGACGCCCGATCGGCACACCCCCCTCGGGCTCGCCGTGGTTGGTCCACCAGGTGACCTGCACCGCCGTCTCGGTCGGGCCGTAGACGTTGTCCAGGGCGGTGCCGGTCGCGGCCCGCCACCGCCGGGCGAGCTCGGCGGTCAACGTCTCGCCGCCGCTGGAGACCCAGCGGAGGCTGGCCGCCCAGCCCGGGTCGGCGGTGACCTCGTCGGCGAGGAGGAACGACTCCACCATGGACGGCACGAAGGTGACGGTGGTGACCCGGTGCCGGCGGATCAGGGCGGCGAGCCGGGCCGGGTCCCGCAGGTCGTCCGAACCGGGCAGCACGACGGCGGCGCCGGCGGTGAGCGGCCAGAAGATCTCCCAGACCGAGGTGTCGAAGTGCGGCGGGGCGAGTTGCAGCACCCGGTCGGTGGTGTCGAGCCGGAACCGCTGCTGGGACCAGGTCAGCTGGTTGACGATCGCCCGGTGGCTGACCAGCACGCCCTTCGGCCGGCCGGTCGAGCCGGAGGTGTAGATCAGGTACGCGGGCAGCTCCGGGTCGACCGGCGGGGTCGGGCTGTCCCCGTCCGCCGCGCCGGGCTCGGCCCCGGTCGTCGCCGGGGCCAGCAGTACGCACGTCGGCGTGGCCGCGCGGGGCAGCCGGTCGAGGACGTCGACGGTGCAGACGACGGCCCGGGCACCGGAGTCGGCCAGGACGGTGGCGATTCGCGGCCCGGGGTCCGCCGGGTCCACCGGCAGGTACGCCGCACCGACGCGGAGCACCCCGAGCATCCCGACCACCAGCTCGGCGGAGCGGGGCACCGCGACGGCGACGACGTCGCCCGGCCGTACGCCCTGTCCGACGAGGCGCCGGGCCAGCGCGGCGGAGCGCCGGTCGAGGGCGGCGTAGCTCAGTGTCCGCTCGCCGTCGAGCACCGCCACCGCCCGCGGGGTGCGGGCGGCCTGTGCCACCACGGCGCCGCCGAGCGTCGACGACGGTACGGGCGACGACGGTACGGGCATCGTCGGGCCGGTCAGCCGGGCCACCGCGGCCGCGCGGTCCTCGGCCGGCAGCAGGTCGATCCGGCCCACCGGCCGGTCCGGGGCGGCGACGAGCGCGGTGAGGAGGTGCGACAGGCCGGCGGCGAGCTGCTCCACCGCCGGCGCGGCGATCCGCGCCGGGTCGTACTCGATGGCCAGGCCGACCGGGTCGGCCGCCGACACCAGCAGTGTCACCGGGTAGTGGGTGGCCTCGCGGAACTCCACCCCGGTGATCTCCACGGTGCCGCCCGGGTCGCGCAGCCCGCCGACCGCGGGATAGTTCTCGACCACGACCAGGGTGTCGAAGAGCTCGCCGCCGCCGGCCAGGCGCTGGATCGCGGGCAGCCCGAACTGCTGGTGGTCCAGCAGGTCGGCCTGTTCCCGCTGCAGCCGGGCGGCCAGGTCGACGAGCGACTCGGCCGGGCTCCAGCGCACCCGGACCGGGATGGTGGCGATGAGCGGGCCGACCATCGCGTCGACCCCCTCCACCTCGGCGGGCCGTCCGGCGACCGTGCTGCCGAAGACGACGTCGCGCCGGCCGGTACGCCGGCCGAGCAGGACGCCCCAGGCGGCGTGGACGACACCGCCGAGGGTCAGGCCGGCCTCGCGGGTCCGCTCCCGCAGCGCGGCCGCGACCGGCGGCGGCAGCACCACCGGTCGGGTCCGGGCCGACGTGCCCGCCCCGACCGAGGTCGGGTCGGTGGCGGCGGTGAGCCGGGTCGGCCCGTCCAGGTCGGCCAGCGCGGTCTGCCACGCCCGGCGGGCCGCCGCCTCGTCCCGGCCGGCCAGCCACTGCAGGTATCGGCGGTACGGCGGCGCCGGCGGCAGCCGGGGCGGCTCGTCGTGCGGGGCGTACGCGGCGAGCAGGTCCCGCAGGGTCAGGCCGGCCGACCAGCCGTCGGTGACGATGTGGTGGTGGGTGAGCAGCAGCGTGTGNCGGTCCCGGTCGTGCCGGACCAGCGCGCAGCGCAGCAGCGGCGGGCGGGCGAGGTCGAACGGGGCGGACCGTTCCGCCTCGGCCACCGCCTCGAACTCGGCGGTCCGGGCCGGCTCGGCGTACCCGGTCAGGTCGACCTCCCGCCACGGCGGGTCGAGCCGGCCGGCGATCGCCTGGACCGGCCGTCCGTCGGGCAGCTGGGGGAAGGCGGCCCGCAGCGGCGCGTGCCGGTCGAGGACCGCCCGGACCGCACGACGCAGCGCGGCGGGGTCGAGGTGACCGCGCAGCTCGATCACCTGCTGGACCCGGTACGGGTCGTGGTCGGGGCCGGCCGCGTGGGCGTGGAAGTACAACCCCTCCTGCAGCGGGGTGAGCGGCAGGACGTCGACCAGGTCCGGCACGGCGGTGGCCAGGTCGTCGACCTCGTCCTGGGTCAGCCGGACCAGCGGGAAGTCCGACGGGGTCGGTCCACCGGCGCCGGGGGTGGCGGCGTGCCGGACCAGCGCGTCCAGCGCCGCGAACCACCCCTCGGCCAGCGCGCGCACGTCCGCCTCGGCCAGCAGGGCCTCCGGCCAGGCCCAGGTCACCCCGAGCTCCGGTCCGTCGGGACCGTCCTCGGTGAACGCGTTCACCTCCAGCGTGTACGGCGCCACCGGCATCGCGTCGTCGAACCCGCCGGCCAGCAGCCCCACGCCGGGCAGCGGGCTCCAGGCGGTGTCGGTCGCGGTGTCCACGCCGAACCGGCCAAGGTAGTTGAAGCTGATCTGCGGGGCGGGCAGCGCGGCCAGCACGGCGGCGGACTCGGGGTTGAGGTGGCGCAGCAGGCCGAAGCCGAGACCGTGGTCGGGAAGCTCGCGGAGCGACTCCTTGATCCGCTTCAGCGCCGCCCCGGCGTCCGGGCCGCCGGCCAACGCCCCGGCCAGGTCGATCGGCCCGGTGTCCAGGCGGACGGGGAAGATGCTGGTGAACCAGCCGAGGGTGCGGGACAGGTCCACGCCGTCGGCGATCTGCTCCTCCCGGCCGTGTCCCTCCACCGCGACCAGCGCCGCGGGCGGGTCGGTCAGTCCGCGGCGGCGCCGCCAGTCGGCCAGCGCCAGCGCGAGCGCGGTGAGCAGGACGTCGTTGACCCCGGCGTGGAACGCCGCCGGCACCGTGGTGAGCAGCGGCGCGGTCCGGTCGGCCGGCAGCCGCAGGGTGAGCCGGCGGACGCTGGCCAGGTCGCCGACCGGGTCGAGCGGGCGGTGCGCCAGGGCCGGGTCGGGGCCGTCCAGGATCCGGGCCCACAGCGGCAGCTCGGCCAGCCGTCGGGCCGACCGCGCGTCGGCGTGCAGCAGTTCGGACCAGCGTCGCAGCGGGGTGCCGACCGGGGCCAGCCGGGGTGTGCGGCCGGCGGCCACGTCCGCCCAGGCGGCGGCGAGGTCGGACAGCAGGATCCGCCAGGAGACCCCGTCGACGACCACGTGGTGGATCAGCACCGCCAGGTGTCCGGGGTGGTCGGGCCCGGCGTCCAGCCAGACCGCCTGGACCATCACCCCGGCCTCCGGCGCCAGCCGCCGGCCCGCCTGGCGGGCGGCGGCCTCGGCGCGCTCGCGCAGCGCGGCCCCGGTCAGCGGCCCGACCTCGACACGGTGCAGCCAGTCGGCGGCACGGACCGTTCCCGGGGGTCGTACCTCCAGCCGGCCGGGACGCTCCGGGGTGGCGCGGACCAGTCGGGACCGCAACACGTCGTGCCGGTCGACGACCGCCTGCAGCACGGCGCCGAGCCGGTCGGCGGTCGCCCCGGCGGGGAGCCGGACCAGCAGCCACTGGTTGAACGCGTCGATCTCGCCGCCGCACTCGTCCAACCAGCGCATGATCGGGGTGAGGGGTAGTTCGCCGACCCCGGCGGTCGGGTCGTCGGCGGCGGCCTGCCCGGGCACCGGGGTGGCGACGGCCGCCAGCTCGGCGACGGTGCGCCGCTGGAAGACCTGGCGCGGGGTCACCACCAGGCCGGCCCGGCGGGCGCGGACGACGAGCTGGATCGCCACGATGCTGTCCCCGCCGAGGGCGAAGAAGTCGTCGTCGACACCGACCTCGGGCAGGCCGAGCACCTCGGCGTAGAGGGTGCAGAGCAGCTCCTCCCGGGCGTGCCGGGGGCGTGCCCCGGTGGTCAGCGCGGCGAAGTCCGGTGCCGGCAGCGCCGCCCGGTCCAGCTTGCCGCTCGGGGTGACCGGCAACCGGGGCAGCGGCACGAACGCCGTCGGCACCATGTACTCGGGCAGCCAGTTACGGGCGTGGCCGCGCAGCTCGCCCATGAGCGCGGTGACGTCGCGGAACGGGGCGGGACGGTTGGCGTACCGGGTCGGGTCGGCGTCCACCGGCCCGGCGGGCCGGTACGCCGGTCCGGCGACCACCCCGGCCCGGGTGACGACCAGGTCGAGCTCGCCCTCGTCTCCGGCACCGGACCAGGTGACGATCACCTGGTGGCCGAGCCGGTCGACCAGCTCGTGGACCGCCTCCGGGTCAACGCCGTCCCGGTCGGCGGCCCCGGGCCCCTCGGCCGGCGACCCGTCGGCCGCGCCGGTCAGGGCCCGCAGCGCCGCCCGGTCGGCGGAGAGCCGGGCGTTGGGCACCCCGGTCACCCGCAGCACGTCGGCCTGGGCCACCGGCGGCGCGTCGGCGGCCCGTGCCGCCGGCGACGTGCCGGGGGCGGTCGCCGCCGGGCCGAGGGTCCGGTCGAGCAGCTCCGCGAGCGCGTCCAGCCCGCCGACCTCGGACCAGGTGACCTCCCGGACGACGAGCGGCGCGTCGGTGCCGCGGGGCGCGCCGTCGTGGCCGGTGTGCAACACGACGTCGTACCGGTAGCGGGTCAGCTCGGTGTGCGCCCGGCCTCGCCTGACCCGCACGTCGGCCGCGCGGATTCCGGGGACGGCGCCGACCAGCGCGGGGAAGAAGTCCGGGTCGAGCAGCAGCTCCCCCTCCCAGGCGAGCCCGGCCTCCAGGGCCGCCCGGGCCGCGGTCCGTCCCGGGCCGTCCGCCCGCCGCCGGCCGGCCTCGACCCCGGCCCGCAACAGCCGGTGCAGACGCAGGTTGCGCACGTCGCCGACGAAGACCACCCCGCCCGGGGCGAGCAGCCCGACCAGCCCGCGCAGCACGTCCAGCAGGTAGTCGGCGCTCGGGAAGTACTGCACCACCGAGTTGAGCACGATGGTGTCGAAGAAGCCGCTGGGAAGGTTGTCGGTGACGTCGGCGGGTTGGGTGCGCAGTTCCACCCGGCCGGCCAGTTCGGGCCGCCCGGCGAGCTGGGCCCGCAGCGCCGCGATCGCCTCCCCGGACAGGTCGGTGCCCCAGTACGCCTCGACCCGGGGCGCCACCCGGGCCAGCAGCAGTCCGCTGCCGACCCCGACCTCCAGTACCCGGCGCGGGCGCAGGGCCAGGATGCGCTGCACGGTGGCGTCGCGCCACTCGCGCATCTGCTCCACCGGGATCGGCAGCCCGTCGTAGCTGCTGTTCCAGCCGGTGAAGTTCTCTCCGAACTCCTCGGACCGCCCGGCGGTGTACAGCAGGTCGTGCAGCCGCTCCCAGTCGCCGACCCGGTCGGCCTCGGCCGCGGTGTCCCGGTGCGGCCCGCGGTCCAGCGCCGGTACGACGTACGCGGCCAGTCGCGGTTCACCGGTCGGCCCGGGACGCGCCACCACCGCCACCTGCCCGACCGCCGGGTGCTGGCCGAGCACCGCCTCGACCTCGCCCGGCTCGATCCGGTAGCCCCGGATCTTCACCTGGTCGTCGGCCCGCCCGACGAACTCCAGCCGCCCGTCCGGCAGCCACCGCACCAGGTCGCCGGTGCGGTAGAGCCGGCCCCCCGGCGGCCCGTACGGGTCGGCGACGAACCGCTCGGCGGTCAGCGCCGGTCGGTTCAGGTAGCCCCGGGCCAGCCCCGGACCGCCCAGGTACAGCTCACCGGTGGTGCCCACCGGCACCGGCCGCAACGCGGCGTCGAGCACGTAACACCTGGTGCCCGGGTCGGGACGCCCGATCGGCACGACACCGTCGGGCGGGGTCCGCGGGTCGCACTCACCGAGCGTCGAGTTGACCGTGGCCTCGGTCGGCCCGTACGCGTTGAACATCGGCCGGTCGACCGCCCAGCGGGCGACCAGCGCCGGGGAGACCCGCTCGGTACCGGCCAGCAGCGTCGCGCCGGCCGGCAGGGTGCAGTCCCGGGGCAGGGCGGCGAGCAGCGCCGGCGGCAGGATCATGAACGTCACCCCGTGCCGGTGGGCGTACCGGGTCAGCTCGGGCCCGGGAACCCGAAGCTCGGCCGGCACGACCACCAACCGGCCGCCGGAGAGCAGGCCGAGGCACAGGTCCCAGAAGGCGACGTCGAAGCTGGGCGAGGCGAACTGCAACACCCGGCTGTGCGGGCCGACCCCGAGCCGGACGCGCTGGGTGGCGACGAGCTTCGCCACGCCGGCGTGCGTCACCACCACCCCCTTGGGCCGGCCCGTCGAGCCGGAGGTGTAGATGACGTAGGCGGCGTTGTCCGGAGTCAGCGGCGTCCCCCGGTCGGCGTCGGTCGGGTCGGCCGGGTCGGTCGGCGTCTCACCCCGCGGCGTCTCGTCCAGCAGCAGCCGGGGCAGCTCCGGAGGCACCGGCAGGCACGCCGCCAGGTCGGCGGTGGTGACCAGGCACACCGGCCGCGCGTCGGCGAGCATGTAGGCGATCCGCTCGGCCGGGTAGTCGGCGTCCAACGGCAGGTAGGCGCCGCCGGCCTTGAGCACCGCCACCTGGGCGATGATCATCTCCGCCGACCGGGGCAGGCAGACGGCGACGACCCTCTCCGGCCCGGCGCCCCGGGCCAGCAGCGCGTGCGCCAACCGGTTGGCCCGGGCGTTCACCTCGGCGTACGTCAGTTCGGTGTCCTCGAAGACCAGCGCCACCGCCCGCGGGGACCGCCGGACCTGGGCCTCGAACAGATCCGGCCAGGTCACCGGCGGACCCGGCGCCACGGTCTCGTTCCACTCCACGAGGATCCGGTGGCGTTCCGCGGCGCTCAGTCCGCCGTCTGCGGGGTCCAGGCTGGTGGTGGACACGACGAGGTACCGCCTCTCTCAGCGGGGTGGTCGGTGGAACGGGGGTGGGCGGGCCGGCGGCCGCGTGGCCACCGGCCCGGACGACCGGCGCTCAGGCGCCCAGCAGGGGCAGGATCTGGTCCAGGGCGTACGGGACGCTCAGCACGGTGCTGAAGGAGAGCGCGGCGCCCAGCGGCGGGTCCTCGTACGGCAGGAAGAGGGCGCCGTTCCGCCTGGCCACCTCGAGCGTGGCCCAGACGCGGTCGGCCCGGACCCGGGCCTCGGCGGAGGGGTCGGAGGTGAGGAAGACGACGCGGTCGACGTCGATGAGGTCGAGCCGCTCGGAGCCGATCTCGGCGGCGTACTCGTCGCCGGCCGCCTCGGCGATGCGCTGCGGCACGGTGAAGCCGAGCTGGGTCAGGAAGACCACCTTCGGGTCGCTCGGCGCGAACACGGCGTACTTGCCGGCCTCGTACGGCTCGACCACCGCGACGGTCTTCCCGGCGAACCCGGGGTGCTCCTGGCGTGCCTTCGCGAACCGGGCGTCGACGTCGGCGATCAGTTTCTCGGCCTGCTCCGGCCTGCCGAGCGCCCGGCCGGCCTGCCGGGTCAGTTCCTGCCAGGGCGCGGCGTAGTCGGCGTAGCCCCTCGGCTGGGCCACCGTCGGGGCGATCTGTGACAGCTTCTGGTACTGGTCCTGGGTCATCCCGGAGTAGAGGCCGAGGATGAGGTCCGGCTTCAGCGCGGCGATCTTCTCCAGGNTGTAGTCGTCGCGCTCGCCGACGATCTCGGGCGGGCTGCCGCCCCACAGTGGTTGCGCCCACGGCCACCTGCCGTACGGCCGTTCGCCGAACCAGTCGACGGCGCCGACCGGCACGGTCCCGAGGGCGAGCACCGGGTCCTGGTCGCTGAGCCCGAGCGTCACGACCCGGGTCGGCGGTCGGGGGATCTCGGTGACGCCGTACTTGTGCTCGACCCGGATGGGGAAGGTACCGGAGCTCGTCGCGGGCGCCGGCGGGTCCTCGCGGCCGGTGTCGCCGCCGCAGCCGGTCGTGGTGAGGGCGAGGGCGAGCAGGACGGCGGTCAGGCGGAGCCGGCGGGTGCTGCGGTGAGGTGGGCGGGACATGGACTCCTCGTCGGGTCGTCGGCCGTGGCGCGCCGCGCGGGCCGCCCGGCCGCGTGGCGTGCGGCTGGTGTCCGGCCGGCCGGTCGCGCACGGTACGGACCGGGGTGCGACCGCGGGCGCCGGACGGCAGGCGTCAGTGACGGCCGTCAGGCCGTTCGGGTGCGGAGGTGGTGCGGGTACGCCGGTGTCGGCTGCGACGCCGGCGCGGGGCGGGCCGCTGCGCAGCCGGCCCGTGGCGGGCGGTGTCACCCGCTGCCGCCGATAGTAAGGTAATCCTTACCTAACCTCAACCGGCGTGAATTCGCCGGGGCGGTGACCGTCAGGGCCGCGAAGTAAGGTATACCTATCCTAAGAAGACCCCAGGAAGATCGCCCCTCCGGCCGGTCCCTTCCCGACGATGCGTGAGGCCCGCGTGACAACTGACCAGGCAACCCCGGCGGTGCCCGACCGATCCCGGACCGGCCGACCCCCCGAGGCCCGGCGCCGCCCGCTCGGTGCCCTCGGTCTCCTCCTGGGCACGACAGCCGTGCTGGTCGTGCTGGCGCTCTGCTCGGTCGCCGTCGGCAGTCGGCCCATCCCGCTCGACGAGGTGGTCACGACCCTGCGCGACCGGTCCGCGGCCGACCCGCACCTGGAGGCGATCATCTGGGGGGTACGCCTCCCCCGCACCCTGCTCGGCCTCTGTGTCGGAGCGGCGCTCGGGCTGTCCGGCGCGCTCATGCAGGGGCTGACCCGCAACCCCCTCGCCGACCCGGGTCTGCTCGGGGTCAGCGCCGGCGGCGCACTCGGCGTCAGCATCGGCGTCGGCGTGTTCGGCGTCAGCGCCCTGTACGGCTACATCTGGTTCGCCTTCGCCGGCGCCCTGTTGGCCAGCGTCGTGGTGTACCTGCTCGGCAGCCTCGGCCGGGGCGGTTCCACCCCGGTCAAGATCGCACTGGCCGGGGTGGCGGTCACCTTCCTGCTCAACTCACTGACCTACGTCATCGTGTTGCGCTCGCCGGAGGCGCTCAACCGCTACCGGTTCTGGGCCGCCGGCTCCCTCGCCGGCCCGGACGGCAACACCGTCCTGGCGGTCCTGCCGTTCGTGTGCGCCGGTGCCGTCCTGGCGATCGCCNCCGCCCCCGCCCTGAACAGCCTCGCCCTCGGCGACGACGTCGCCGCCGCGCTCGGCCGGCGGGTCCGGTGGGTCCGGCTGCAGGGCGTCCTGGCGGTCACCCTGCTCGCCGGCGCGGCGGTCGCCGTCGCGGGTCCGATCGTCTTCGTCGGACTGGTCGTCCCGCACGTGGCCCGGCTGGTCACCGGCCCGGACCACCGGTGGCTGCTGCCCTTCTCCATGGTGCTCGCCCCCGCCCTGTTGCTCCTGGCCGACGTGGTCGGCCGGGTCGTCGCCCGGCCCAGCGAGGTCGGGGTCGGCATCGTCGCCGCCTTCCTCGGCGGCCCGTTCTTCATCGCGCTGGTTCGCCGGCGCCGACTGGCGGAGCTGTAGGTCCGGATGAGTCTGCTCGCACTGTCCCGCCGCCCCGGACGGATCACGTTCCGGCTGGCGGCCGTCTCCGGCGTCCTGCGACCCCGGCTGCTGCTGAGCTGCGTCGCGCTCGCCGCGCTGACCCTCGTGGTCTGCTGTGTCGGCATCGCGACCGGGGACTACCCGATGAGCCCGCGGGACGTCCTCCCGGCGCTCGTCGGCGCCGGCGACCCCGGGCAGGTCTTCATCGTGCGGGAACTGCGGTTGCCCCGCGCCCTGGTCGCNGTGCTGGCCGGCGCGGCGTTCGCCGTCTCGGGGGGCATCTTCCAGACCATCACCCGTAACCCCCTGGCCAGCCCGGACATGATCGGCATCAACGCCGGGGCCGCCACGGCGGTGGTCGCCGGGATCGTCCTGGGCGGCGGTGGTCTCCGCCTGCCCCCGCTGGGCCTGGCCGGCGGGCTGGCCACCGCCGGGCTGATCTACCTGCTCGCGTGGCGGCGCGGCACGACCGGCTACCGGATCATCCTGGTCGGCATCGCGATGGCCTGGATGTGCTCCAGCGCCACCGACTACCTGCTGACCCGGGCCCAGCTCACCGAGGCGCAGAGCGCGCTCGGCTGGCTGGTCGGCAACATCAACGGCCGGGGCTGGGAGAGCGTGCGCCCGCTGGGCGTGGCGGTGGCGGTCCTGCTCCCGGTGGCGCTCCTGCTCGGCCGCTGGACCCGGACCCTGCACCTCGGTGACGAGGTCGCCCGGGGCCTGGGCACCCCCGTCCAGCTCGCCCGGCTCTGCCTGCTGCTCGTCGGGGTCGCGCTGGTGGCCTTCGCCACGGCGTCGACCGGTCCGGTGCTCTTCGTGGCGCTCGCCGCGCCGCAGATCGCCCAACGGCTCGCCGGGCTGTCCGCACCCCCGCTCCTCACCGCCGCGCTCACCGGGGCGCTGATGGTCGCGGCCAGCGACCTGCTGGCCCGCTGGATCATCCCGGACGCCGACCTGCCGGTCGGTGTCGTCACCGGGGCACTCGGCGCGGCGTTCCTGCTCTGGCTGCTCGTCCGGACCAACCGCGCCGGTTCTGGAGGCTGACGTGACCCCTCACCCGACCCTGACCGAGACCGCTCCACCGTCCGCGGCCGGTGCCGACCGTCCGGCCCCGGCCGACACCGCCGCGACCGTGCCGGCGGCGCCACCGCCGTCGCTGCGGGCCGAGCAGTTGCGGCTGACGTACGGCGACCGGGTCGTCGTCGACGGCCTCGACCTGGTGATCCCGCCGGGCAAGATCAGCGTGATCGTGGGCGCCAACGCCTGTGGCAAGTCCACGCTGCTGCGGGCGCTCGCCCGGCTGCTCAACCCGACGGCCGGCAGCGTCCAGCTCGACGGGAAGGCGATCCACACCCTCCCCACCCGGCAGGTCGCCCGGCAGGTGGGGATCCTGCCGCAGGCGCCGGTCGCGCCCGAGGGACTGACCGTGATCGACCTCGTCAGCCGCGGGCGTGCCCCCCACCAGACCTGGTGGCGGCAGTGGTCGGCGGCGGACGAGGCGGCCGTCGCCGAGGCGCTGGCCGCCACCGGGGTCACCGAGTTCGCCGACCGGCCGGTCGACGAGCTCTCCGGCGGGCAGCGGCAGCGGGCCTGGATCGCCATGGCCGTCGCCCAGCAGACCCCGGTGCTGCTGCTGGACGAGCCGACCACCTTCCTGGACCTGTCGCACCAGATCGACGTGCTGGACCTCGTCGTCGACCTGAACCGCCGGGACGGCCGGACCGTGGTGATGGTGCTGCACGACCTCAACCAGGCCTGCCGGTACGCCGACCACGTCATCGCGATGAAGGCCGGCCGGATCGTCGCCCAGGGCGCACCGGCGGAGGTGGTCACCGCCGAGCTGGTCGCCGAGGTCTTCGACGTCCGCTGCGCGGTGACCGAGGACCCGCTGACCGGCACGCCGCTGGTCATCCCGACCGGCCGGCACCACGGCCCGGCCGCACCGGCCCTCGTCGCGGGCTGAGGCCGCCGGGCGGGCGCCTCCCGACGTGAGGCGGCCCTCGGCTTCGGGCGGCCCTCAGCCCGCGGCGGCCCCGGCGTACTCCGGTCGTCGGCCCGCGCCCGGGTCGGCGGCCTGCCCGGCGCGGGCCGCGACCGAGGCGAGGATCTCCGCCGCCCGGATGGCGACGTTGGAGAGCAGGGACGAGGAGATGCCGTGGGTGTGCTCGGTGGCACCCTGCAGGTAGATGCCGCCGCGTACCGCCACGCGGGTACGCATCCGGTAGTCCCGGTCCACCCGCGCCCGCCCGGCCTCGTCGCGCTCGCAGAGGTCGGCGGCCTCGCCGAGCAGGGCGAACGGGTCGACCGGACGGTAGCCGGTGGCGAAGATCAGCACGTCGGCGTCGAGGACGGTCCTCTCGGCGCTGGCCATCGACTCCACCACCACCCGCACGCCCCGCTCGGTCCGCACCGTCTCGACCAGCCGCGAGAGGTGGAAGATCCGCAGCCGCTGCACCCCGCGGACCTTCTCCTGGTAGACCCGGCGGTACAGCTCGTCGATGAGGTNCTGGTCGACCACGGAGTAGTTGGTGTTGGAGTGGTAGGCGAGCACCGCCTCCTTGACCTTCGGGGGCGCGGCGAAGAACTCCCCCACCGCGTTCGGGTCGAAGATGCGGTTGACGAAGGAGCTGTCGTCGGCCGGGCTGTAGCCGTACCGGGAGAAGACCGCGCAGACCTCGGCCTCGGGGTAGGTGCGGTGCAGGTACTCGACGGTCTCGGCGGCGCTCTGCCCGGCGCCGACCACGACGAACCGCGACGGCGCGGCGGGAACCAGGCCACGGAGGTTCGGCAGCAGGTCCCGGTTGTGCCAGATGCGGGTGTCCAGGGTGACCCCCTCCGGCAGGTGCGGCTGCAACCCGGCGCCGAGCACCAGGTTGCGGGCCCGGAACACCGCGGGTGGGGCGGAGCAGGGACCGGTGCGGGCCAGCACCTCGAAGTGGTCCACCACGCCGGCGACGCGGACCGGCCGGACGTCGACGACCTCGTGCCCGTACCGGACGAGGTCGTCGACCCGGGCGGCCGCCCACTCGAGGTAGTCGTGGAACTCGACCCGGGACGGGAAGAAGGTCTTGTGGTTGACGAAGTCGACGAGCCGACCCCGGTCCCGCAGGTAGCAGAGGAAGCTGAACTCGCTGGTCGGGTTGCGCAACGTCACCAGGTCCTTGAGGAACGACACCTGCATCGTGGCGTCGTCCAGCAGCATCCCCCGGTGCCAGCCGAACCGGGGCTGGCGCTCCAGGNAGACGGCGCGTCCGATCCGGTGGGCGGCCGTCCCGGCCCGGTCCGCCTCGCGGATGGCGATGGCGAGGGCGAGGTTCGACGGGCCGAAGCCGACACCGAGAAGCTCGTACAGCCCTGTGTCGTCGTGGCGATCGGTACGTGACATTCCTGTCCCAATCAGTCTGCCNGGTCGGCCCGGACGGCGTGCCGAGGACGCGGATCCCTGTGGGCTCCCGGAGCGGCGGCAGGTGGTCGACCATCCCCAGGATTTAGGTTAGGCTAACCTACATCTCTATCGAGGACAACAAGGAACGCCGACGGTCGAGAGTAGACGGTCGGAACGCGGATCCTGGACGGCCCGGCGAACGCTGGGCGCCGAGCGCGGAGGGAGACGCCGATGCGGGTTGTCATGTTCGGCTACCAGACCTGGGGGCACCGGACCCTGCAGGCGCTGCTCGACTCACCGCACGAGGTCACCCTGGTCGTCACCCACCCGCCCAGCGACCACCCCTACGAGCGGATCTGGAACGACTCGGTGGCCGAGCTGGCCGCCAAGCACGACATCCCCGTGCTGCTGCGGCAGCGCCCCGGCGACGCCGAGCTGATGGCGCGGCTGCGGGCGGCGGAACCCGACGTCATCGTCGCCACCAACTGGCGCACCTGGATCCCGCCGGAGATCTTCACCCTGCCGCCGCGCGGCACCCTCAACGTGCACGACTCGCTGCTGCCGGCGTACGCCGGATTCTCGCCGCTGATCTGGGCGCTGATCAACGGCGAGTCCGAGGTCGGGGTGACCGCCCACATGATGGACGAGACCCTCGACGCCGGCGACATCGTGGTGCAGCGGGCCGTCCCGGTCGGCCCCACCGACACCGCCACCGACCTCTTCTTCCGGACCCTGGAACTCTTCGGCCCGATCACCCTCGAGGCGCTCGACCTGCTCGCCACCGGCCGCACCGACTGGATCAGGCAGGACCGGTCGAAGGCGAGCTTCTTCCACAAGCGGTCCGAGGAGGACAGCCGCATCGACTGGAACCGGCCGGCGGAGGAGATCGAGCGACTGATCCGCGCGCAGTCCGACCCGTACCCGAACGCCTTCACCTACCACGACGGCGCACGGCTGCGCATCCTCGCCGCCCGGGTCTCCCGGGGCCGCTACGGCGGCACGCCGGGCCGGATCTTCTTCCGCGAGGACGACGGCGTGGTGATCGTGGCCGGTCCCGACGCNCACCGCGGGCGCAACCACGGCCTGGCCATCACCCGGGTACGCACCGAGGACGGCCGGGACCACGCCGCGACCGACTACTTCCGGAGCATGGGCGGGTACCTCACCCCGTACCCGGACCGCCGCCTCTGACCCGGCCGCCGCCGAATCTGTCCCACGGCCGGGTCATGCCGTGCCCCGGAGGTTGCGCGTTCCCCNCCGCGGCCCCGCCCGACTGCCTAGGCTGGATGCGAGCCGGCGACCGGAGACCGACGAACCGGGCGGGCGTCCGTGACCGGTGACCGGGGCGGGCCCGGGTGCGGCGGCGCGACCGCAGGATCACGCGCGACCGGAGAGTGGAACCATGGCAGGGGTGAACGCGTCCGACAGCCGGGGCGGTCTGCTCGCCGGCAAGGTCGCGTTCATCACCGGCGCGGGCCGGGGCATCGGGGCGGCGGCGGCCCGGCTGTTCGCCCGCGAGGGCGCCGCGGTCGTCCTCGCCGCCCGCACCCAGTCCCAGCTCGTCGACGTGGTCGACCAGATCCGCGCCGCCGGCGGGACCGCCGACTACGTGCTCACCGNCCTGACCGACCCGGGGAGCGTCCAGCACGCCGTCGACACCGTCATCCGGCTGCACCACCGGCTCGACGTCGCCTTCAACAACGCCGGCGTCTCGATCCCGCGCACCCCGCTGGTCAACGCCACGACGGAGAACTTCGACCTGGTCAGCGCCGTGAACTACCGGGGCGTGTTCCTCGCCATGACCGCCGAGATCCGGGCCATCCGGGCGACCGCCGGCTCCGGTGCGATCGTCAACAACAGCAGCGTCGGCAGCCTGCGGGGCGCACCGGGGTTGGGGCCGTACGCGGCCACCAAGCGGGCCGTCAACAGCCTCACCGAGACCGCGGCGGCCGAGTACGGCCCGGAGGGGATCCGGGTGAACGCGATCGCCCCCGGCACCACGATGACCGGGGTGATCCGCCGGTGGGTCGAGGCGGAACCGGGCGCCGTCGACCGGCTGAACTCCCTCACGCCGTTGCGCCGGGCCGCGGAGCCGGAAGAGATCGCCGAGGCCGCCGCCTGGCTGCTCAGCGACCGCGCCTCCTACGTCACCGGCGTCTGCCTGCCGGTGGACGGCGGTCTGCGCGCCTGACCCCACCCGCCGGGTGGGAACGCGACGCGCGCCCCGGGCGCCCGTCAGCCGGCCGCGCCGCGCGGCGGCAGGACGGAACCGGTCAAGCGCCCACCCGGGCGGTAGACCACACACATCACCGTACGGTCGCCGTCGGCCCAGGTCTGCGCGGTCGGCAGGACCGGGTAGTAGTCGAGGGTGCCCCGGGCCCGGTCCGGCCATCGTCGGTCGAAGAACTCGCCGCAGCCCCGCCAGGCCGACGCCGCCAGCCGGGGCCGGTCCCACGGCCCGTCGGCGACCCGCAGGAAGCCGAACACCTGGTTGTCCGCCCCCCGCTCACAGGGCTGGTAGCGGACCACCACGTCGGCGTCGCGCCGGGAGTACGCCGGGTCGGTGAAGCACTCACCGCCCTCGATGGTGAGGATGCCGGTGGTCTCCGCCGTGACGAAGGTGTCCGTCTTGGTCAACGGCGCCGGGGCCGACGGTTCGACGGCGAAGAGCGCGGCGAGGGTGCCGGCGGTGGCGGCCACCGCCCAGCGGCGGGACGGCAGGTTCATCGGGCTCCCTCCGGTCGGCCGGGCGGCAGCGATCGTGGCGGGCCGGGATGAACGCGAGGCCACGCACGGCTGACCTCTCGCCGGCCGCAACGTGAAACCTCCGGCCCGCGGACCGAGGGGAGTCCGAGCGTTCACCCGCGCGTCAGCCGCCGGTCGACCGGCCTTAGGTCAGCTCTGCGTGAATGCGTCCCGGTCACCGGTCACCGGCCGGTGACGAGTGTCCACCCATGCGAAAGGTGCTTGTCGTTGAGAGACGTCAGACGACCCTGGATCGCGGGTTCGCGGCGGGCGCGGCTGGTGGCGGTCGGCGCGTCGGCCCTGCTCGTCGGCGGCTTCGCGCTGACGCCGGTGGCGTTCGGCGACGCCGCGCCGGGNAGGTTCCCGGCGGCGGAGATCCACCGACCGTCCCCGGTCCCCGACCGCATCATCCTCATCCCGACCGCCACGCCCGCCACCTCGCAGCGGGTGACCTGGCGGGCCGAGGCCAGCGCCGAATGGGCCCGGGCCGAGATCATGGAGGCGCCGGCAGCGCTCGGCCAGGTGGCACCCCCCGCCGGGGCGGTCACCGTGGTGAGGGCCAGCTCCACCACCTCGGTCAACACCTCGCTGGGGTACGCCTCGACGTACCACACCGTGGAGTTCACGGGTCTGAAGCCGAACACCCGCTACACGTACCGGGTCGGCGACGGGACCAACTGGAGCCCGTGGACCGACTTCACCACCGCCGCCGCCGACCTGAGGCCGTTCTCGTTCATCTACTACGGCGACGCGCAGAACTACCTCGACTCGGCACTGCCCCGGGTGTTCCGGCAGGCGTTCGCGGACCGTCCCGAGGCGAAGCTGATCATCAACGCCGGTGACCTCGTCGACTCCGCCAACAGCGAGGAGCAGTGGGGGCAGTGGTACCAGGCCGGCGGCTTCATCAACAGCCAGATCAACAACATCTCCGTCCCGGGCAACCACGAGTACAGCGGCGGTGCGCTGTCGTCGTTCTGGGCGCCGCAGTTCCCGTACCCGGACAACGGGCCGGCGCAGTGGCCGGACGAGCTGGACCGGACCGCCTACACCGTGGACTACCAGGGGGTACGGTTCATCGGCCTGAACAGCAACGTGCAGGGAAGCCCGGACGTCATGGCCGCGCAGACCGCGTGGCTGGAGCAGCAGCTGGCCAACAACCCGAACAGGTGGACCGTGGTGACCTTCCACCACCCGGTCTACTCGACGGCGGCCGGACGGAACAACCCGGTGATCCGCCAGCAGTGGGGTCCCCTGTTCGAGAGGTACGGCGTCGACCTCGTCCTGCAGGGACACGACCACACGTACGGCCGGGGCAGCGTCAGCTCGTCGCGCCGGTCGCTGTCCGTGCACGACAGCACCGTCTACGCGGTGTCGGTCTCCGGCGGCAAGATGTACGACGTCGACGGCTCGGTCTGGACCGGCAACGGCGCCGACATCATGAGCATGGCCGAGGACAAGCAGCTCTACCAGCTCGTCGACGTCACCGCCGACAGCATCCGGTACGAGGCCCGCTACGCCAACGGCCGGCTCCACGACGGCGTCGTCATCCGGAAGAACGCCGCCGGTGAGCGGACGGTCAACGAGCTGCGTACCCCGGAGAACACCACGGGCGAGCAGGTGACGGTCGACCGGACGACCGTCACGCGGAAGGACCAGCTCACGGTCTCGGCGTACGGATACGACCCGGGCGAGCAGGTGGCCGTGTACCTGCGTGACACCCGGGGCGGTACCGGACGCAAGGAAGTGCTCGTCGCCCACCGGCGGGCCGACGAGCTGGGCCGCCTGACGTACAGCTTCACACTGCCGCCGCCGGTGACGCGCAAGGGCACCTACGTGGTCTACCTGGAGAGCCCGAACCAGCGCATCACCAGCCCTGTCATCACCGTGACCAGGTGACACCCGGACCGGGCGCGGCGGGGACGGTCCGCGCCGCGCCCGGTCCGCCACCACAGAGAGGCTTTCGTGACTGTCCGCATCCGACCCGTCCGCGCGGTGCTGGCCGGCGCCGCCGCGGCGGCCCTCGCCGTCACGGCGGCGCCGGCCGCCGCCCATCCCTTCGGCCCGCCGTCCACGGCACACGTCACCGTCGACGGCACCCGGGTCACGATCGCCTGGCGCGCCGCCGAGGACGACTGGGTCGCCCTGGGCCACGCGCTCGGGGCCTTCGAGAACCCGTCCCTCGGGCCGGTGGCGACCGAGCTGACCGGTGAGCAGAAGCTGCGCCGGTCCACCCGGGTCCACGACTACCTGCTGGACCGGATCACGGTGCGGCAGGACGACGCCCCGTGCCCGGGCCGGGTGGTGGCCCTCGACCGGCTGCTCGACCAGGGCGCCCGGCTGCGGTTCGAGTGTCCCGCCGAGGTGGCCGAACTCGACATCACCCTCACCGCGCTGACCGATCTCAACGAGGCGTACCGAACGGTGCTCACCAGCCAGACCCCGGCGGTCCCGAGGCGGGTCCTGTTCACCGCCGCCGAGCCGACCCACCGGATGCGGTTCTCCGCCGACGGCGGCGGTCCGGGCCGGACCGGGCCCCTGGTCGGTGCCGGCGCGGCCCTGGCCACCGCCCTGGCCGCCCTGGCCGTGACACGGCTGTGGCGACGCGTACGGAGCCGGTCGTGACCGGCGTCGAGCAGCGGCTGGTCGCNCTCTTCGACGGCCGCGCGGTCTTCTGGCTGGCCCTGGTGGTGGCGGTCGGCGTCGGGGCCGCACACGCGGTCGCACCGGGCCACGGCAAGAGCATCACCGCGGCGTACCTGCTGGGCACCCGGGGCCGATACCGGGACGCCCTACGACTCGGTGTGATCGTGGCGGCGATGCACACCTGCTCGGTCCTGGTGCTGGCGCTGGTCTGGGTCGGGCTCAGCGGCGCGGCGGGCGTCGGCACGAGGGACCTGACCGCCTGGTTGCAGGTCGTGGCCGGACTGGTCGTGATCGGCGTCGGCGCCCACCTGACCTGGCGGCACCTCCGGGGCCGGGGGCACGGGCACGCGCACCCTCACCGGTCTGCGCGTACGCCCGGGCACGGGCACCCCCACGACCACCAACACCACGACACGCCGGCGCCGGCCGACCCGTGGTCCCGGCGCGGGCTGACCGCGCTGGCCGTCTCCGGTGGGCTGCTCCCCTCCCCCTCCGCGTTCCTCGTTCTGGTCAGCGGCCTGCTGACCGGCCGCGCCGTCGACGCGCTCGTCCTGGTCCTCGCCTTCGGCCTCGGCATGGCGGTCACCCTGACCGGGGTCGGCGTGGTGACGATCCGGGGGTTCGCGCTGCTGGCCGGGCGGGTCCGGCGCTGGCCGGNGGCGGTGACCGCCACCTGGCTGCCGGCGCTCGCCGGGGTGTTCGTGAGCGTCGGCGGTTGTCTCTACCTCGTCGCCGCGGTGTCCGTTCTCTACGGCTGACCCCCTGCGGCCGACCCCGGGCCACCGACCCGGGTGGGCTCCGGTTCCGGCCGCGCCGGCCCGGCGCGGCCGGGGTGCGGACCCGGCGGTGGAATGCGGTAAGTGCCCGCCGGTCAGCCGGCGCCTCCCGGCGGGCTCGACCCCGCCGTGATTCCGACGAGCAGCCAGCCGAGGCCCCGGGTGAACTGCGCCGTCACGTCCGCCGGCGCGAGCGGGCGCTCGCCGTCGGGGCCCACGGCGGCGAACGCGGCGGAGCCGATGGCGTGCACGATGAGTACCCGGCGCGCCTGCCCGACGTCGGACTCGTCGACGCCGGCCCGGCGCAGCAGGGTGTCGAGGATCTCGCCTAGCCGGACGGCGTTGGCACCCCGGGCGCCCTGCCGGGCCAGGAAGACCGGCACCAGGTCGGGGTGTCCGAGCAGCACCGTGTACGTCGACGTCATCAGGGCGCTGATCCCGGCGACCGGGTCGGGCGTGTCCGCCTCCGGCGCGTGGACCTCGGCGAGCACGCCGTCGAGGACCTCGTCGAGCAGCTCGGTCTTGCTGCGGACGTAGCTGTAGAGCGTGTTCGGGGCGACGCCGAGCCGGCGGGCCAGCGACCGCATGGAAAGCGCCTCGATCCCCCCCTCGGCGAGCAGTGTCCGGGCCGCGGTGAGGACGTCCGCCCTGGTCAGTCCGGCCCGTTGCCCCGGGCCGCGAGAGGTGCTTCGCATGTTGCAAACTGTACACCGTCCAGTTAAATTGGACGCTGTCCAGTAACTGAGGGAGTACACATGACGTCCCCACCCCCGATCGTCGGCACCGCCGCCGGTGTCCCGTTCCTCGCCGTACCGCCGGAGGGCGGGCCGCGCCCCGCGCCGGTCGTCGTGGCCTGGCACCTGCTGGACCCNCCCCGCACCGAGGCCGCCCTCGCCGCCGCGCTTCCGCTGGCCGGGCTGGACGCCTGGCGGATCTACCTGGGCCTGCCGCTGTCCGGATCCCGGCTGCCGGCCGGCGGCTTCGACGAGCTGATGCGGCTCGGCTACGAGGACTCGGTGCGCAACCTGCAGGGCCCGATCACCGTCCAAGGCGCCGAGGAGTTCCCGGCGGCCTGGGCGGAACTGCGGGACCGGCTCGGGTTCGGCGACAGCCCGCTGGCCCTGGTGGGTGGGTCGATCGGCTCCGCCGTGGCCCAGCTGGTGCTGACCGAGACCGCGCCGGCGGCCGGCCTGTCGGTCTCGGCGGCGGTGCTGATCAGTCCCGTGATCGAACTACGGGCCGTGGTGGGGGCGATGAGCCGGCGGTACGGCCTCACCTACACCTGGACACCGGAGTCGGACGCGGTGGCCGACCGACTCGACTTCACGGCCCGGGCCGCGGAGATCGCCGCAGCCGGCGAGCCGGCGATCCTGGCCGTCGTCGGCGCCGACGACACCCCGGACGGGTTCCTCGACCCGGCCCGGCGGCTCACCACGGCCCTCGCCGCCCGGTACACCGACCCGAGCCGGGTCGACCTGGTCGTCGTTCCCGGCATGGCACACGCGTTGGCCGAGGAGCCCGGCCTCGAACCCGCCGCCCAACTTCCGCACGCCCGGGTGGTCGACCAGCACGCGGTGACCTGGCTGCGCAGACACCTGGCGGCCCGCCGGCCCGACACCGCCGCGGCCGAGACTCCCCGGTGACCCGCCCGACGGACGTCCGGGACGGCCGGAGCAGCCCGTGACGATCGTCCTCGTCCACGGCAACCCGGAGACCACGGCCGTCTGGGACCCCCTGGTCGACGCGCTGGGCCGACCCGACGTCGTCCGACTGGCGCCGCCCGGGTTCGGCGCCCCCGTCCCGCCCGGCTTCGCCGGCACGCCGCAGGCGTACCGGGACTGGCTGGTCGCCGAACTCGAGGCCCTGGGCGGCCCGGTCGACCTGGTGGGTCACGACTGGGGCGGCGCACACGTGCTGGGCGTGGCGACGACCCGGCCCGACCTGCTGCGCAGCTGGTGTACGGACAGCATCGGGATGTTCGAACCCGGCTTCGCCTGGCACCGGCTGGCCCGGACCTGGCAGACGCCGGGCGACGGCGAGACGGCGGTGGCCGCGTTGACTGATCCCGACCCGGACCGCAGGGCGGCCTACCTGGTCTGGGTCGGCGTCCCGCCCGCGGTCGCCGCCGCACTGGCGCCCGGTTGCGCCGCGGTCTCCGGCGACGCGGTGCTGCGGCTCTACCGCAGCGCCCCGCCGTCGGTGCTGGCCGACCTCGGCCGCGTGCTACCGGCCGCGCGCCGGCGTCCCGGGCTCGTCCTGCTGGCCACCGCCGACACTGCACTCGGCGACGCCGCGAGCCGCCGCCGCGCCGCGGCACGGGCCGGAGCAGCCGTCGGCGTCCTGCCCGGCCTCGGACACTGGTGGATGCTCGAGGACCCCCGGCTCGCCGCCGACTTGCTGCGGCGCTTCTGGGCACGGCGGGACGGGTCGGCCCGCGCGGTGCCCGGCACGCCGGCGTGACAGTCCCGGCGGCCACCGCCAGGGAGTACGCGGCACGCCCGGGATCGGGACCGCATCCGGCGGTGGCCACCCCCGCCGGCTCCCGGACCCGGTGGTGCCGCGCCCGGGCGGTGGGCGTCCACCGCTGCGGCGGGGTCGGCCGGAGGTGTTCCGCCCCGACCCCGCCGCGTCGGCGGTCAGTCCGCGAACAGCCCGGTGAGGACCTGCGCGGTCTGCGCCGGGTTGGTGGTGACGAAGTAGTGGTCGCCGGTGACCAGGTGCAGGCTGGCGAGCCGGTCGCCGGGGAGCAGCGCGGCGAGCGCCTCCCGCGTGCACAGCCGGTCCTCGGTGCCGAGCAGGACGTGCACCGGCCGGGTCCGGACGCCCTGGANCCCGTGCGGGGCGAGCGCGATGTCCCGGCGGAACCGGGGCANCAGCAGCCGACCGATCTCCTCCGGGGTCAGCGAGGTCGCCGGCANCAGACCGGAGCGACGCAGGTCCGCCAGGAGGGTCTCGTCGTCGGCGGCGAGCAGGGCCGGACGGCCCGGCCCGGGGTCCAGCACCGGCGGTGCGGAGAGAACCACCTCGGTCCCGCCGAGCCGGNCTCCGGCGGTGTCCGCCAGCGCGGCGGCCAGCACCGCGCCCAGGCTGNGCCCGAACAGCACGGCCCGGTCCGACAGGTACGGTGCCACCGCCCGCCACCAGGCCCGGACAGCGTCCGCCACCGTGGCCCCGTCCCGGTAGACCCCCTCCCCGGCGACCACCCGCCACGACCGGGGCAGGTGCCGGGCCAGCCTGGTGAACGCCCCCGGCGATCCCCCGGCGTAGGGGATGCAGACCAGGGTCCGGCCCGGACCGTCCCGCAGGACCCGCATCCGGACCTCCGCCGGCTCGGCGGCGACCGCGGTGGCGCCGCCGTCACCCGGACCGCTGCCGCCGCCCCGGGCGGTGTCTCCACCGCCGGGTACGCCCGCGGCGGCGGGGTCGGTGCCCGGGCCGGAGCCACCGGCGGTGGCCGCCGCCCGCAGCTTGTACCGCGCGAGCTTGCCGGTGGAGGTGACCGGCAGCTGCGCGACCACCTCCACCTGCGTCGGTCGTTTGAAGGCCGGCAGCGCCGCCCGGAACACCGCCCGCGCCCGCTGACGGAGGACGTCCGGGTCGGTGCCCGGAGCCGGTACGAGGTAGGCGACGGCCTGCTCCAGCCCGTCGGGGCCCCGGGTGCCGACGACGGCACACTGGGCCAGCCCGGCCAGCCCTCGCACCGTCGCCTCGACCTCCAGCGGCGAGACCTTGTACCCGCCGACGTTGATCAGGTCGTCGTGCCGGCAGATGTAGCGGATCTCGCCGTCGGGCTCCTGCCGGACGATGTCGCCGGTGTAGGCGCCGCCGTCGGCGAAGGTCCGGGCGCTCTCCTCGGGGCGGTCGAGGTAGCCGGCCGCGACCGAGGGGCCGGCGACGTGCAGCCGGCCCTCCNCCCCGGGCGGCAGGACGCGTCCCGCCTCGTCCCGTACCGTGAGTGTGGTCGCGGGTACGGCGGTGCCGGTCGACCCGGGTCGGCTCTCCCGGGTCGCCGCCACGATGTGCAGCACCTCGGTCGCACCCAGGCCGTTGATCAGCCGGACGCCGAAGGTCCGGACGACGTCGGCGCAGAGTGCGCCCGGCAGGTGTTCCCCGGCCGACACGGCGAGCCGGACCGACTCCAGGTCGCGGACCGGGCCGGGTGTGGTGTCGGCCCGCGTCTGGCGGGCCCGGTCCAGCAGCCCGGCGTAGATCCGCGGCACCGCGAACAGCACGGTCGGGCGGAACCGGGCGATCGCCGCGGCCAGCCGGAACACGTCGGGCGGTCCCGGTTGCAGGACCACCCGCGCCCCGGCGGCCAGCGGGAACAGCAGCGAGTTGCCGAACCCGTAGCCGAAGGAGAGTTTCGCGGTGGAGAGCACGGTGTCCTCGGGGCGCAGGTCGAGGATCCGGCCGAACCCGTNCAGCACACCGTCCACCCCGGACAGCGTGTGCCGTACCCCCTTCGGNGCGCCGGTGCTGCCCGAGGTGTACTGGACCAGCAGCATCTCGTCTGGGGGTTGGGCGACCGGTGGTGGTGGCTCGGGACCGGGTTCCGCCCAGCTCGCGTCGCCCCGGACCACCCCGAGACCGGCCCGGCTCGCCAGGGCGGCACCCCGTTCGTCGGCGTGCAGGAATCCCGCCCCGCAGTCGCGGGCGATGAACGCGACCTCCGCCTCGGTCAGCGCCGGGCTGACCGGGACCACGACCGCGCCCCGCCACCACAGTGCCAGGATCGCCACGACGGTCGGTACGGCGTCGTCGGCGAGGACGAGTCCGCGCGTACCGGGTCCGATCCCGGCGGCGGCGAGCCGCGCCGCGTACCACCGCACCGCCTGGTGCAGCCGCGCGTAGCTCAGCTCACCGTCGGTGTCGACGTACGCGGGGCGGTCACCTCGCCCGAGGGCGAGGTGTCGGCCCAGCAGCCGCTCGACAAGGTTGACGCCTCCCACGTGGAAACCTCCATGATCGCCGCGTTTCCGCACGGCTCGACCGCCAGCACGAGCAGGCGCGCCGGCGAGGGTGTGTGGACACAGTGGGCGACGGCGCAGATCGCGGCGAACAGTCCGCCGGCGGCGCCGAGGTCGCCCAGCACCCGTTCCAGGTGCCAGACCGGTCGGGCGTGGTCGGCGGCCAACGCGTCGACCAGGTCGACGTCGCGGGCCGAGACGACCAGCGGCCCGTCCGGGAGTGTGCTCGGGGCGGGACGGCTCCGCACCAGGTCACGGACCTGGGTCACCAGGTCCGTGGGGTCGAGGCCCAGCCGGAGGATCCGGCCGAGCCGGACCCCGGGTTCGCCGTCCCGGCACGGCCGCAGGGCCAGACAGCCCGCCCCGTCCGCGTCGCCGGCGCCGCCGGCCAGGCTCCACCGGCTCACCGTCGCCGAACCGCCGACCAGGGCCGCCGCGGCGGAGCCCTCCGCGATCAGCCGCCCCGCCTCGGCCAGGGCGGCGAGCCCCGCCGTCGTGTCCCCGGTGAGGGTCTCGTTGGGCCCGTCGAGGCCGAGTCGGATGGAGACGGTCGCCGCCGGACCGTTGAACGCCGAGGCCGGGCCGAGCATCGGGCTGCACAGTCCCGGGCTCAGGGTGGCCGCCTCGACACAGACGGTGGCGTACTCGGTGAGCCCCGCCGTGGAACTGGCCCAGAGCACCGCGACCGGCCCGTCGTCCGGCCGGGGCCGTGACGCCGGCGCGACCGTCACCGGGTGGCCGGCGGCCGTCGCCGTGGNGGCCGGAGGCCGGGCCCGGGTCGGCACCACGTCCGGGCCCGAAGGACCGCCGGCCACCATCGCGTCCCGGGCCGCCGCGGCGGCGGCGAGGGCGAGCAGCGACTCGTACGGCAGTGCCCGGAGCCCGCGCCCGGCGACCGTGGCGGGGATCCGGGGCTCGACCGGTCCCCAGGCCGGTCGCTCGACCGGTTCGAGGTCGCTGCCGGGGGCGTCGAACCGGCGGACGGCGGGCGCCGGCGCCGACGCCCCGCCGAACCGACCGACGAGGTGCCCGGGGTGGGTCACCCCGGGCAACCGCAGCCCCAGACCGGCGACCGTGAGCCGGCCGCCGCCGGGCCCGGTCGGCGGGTCGCGGTCGGGTGGGACGACGCCCGTCGTCCCGGCGGGCACGCGCCGGTCGCGACCCGACGGGACGGCTGTGCGCCGCTGGTCAGGCCGCCCCATCGTCGACCCTCCCCAGCAGCACCGTCGACACCCCGCCGCCGAAGCCGAACGCCTGGTTCAGCACGGCCCGGACCGGTGTGCGCCGGCCCTCGGGCTCCACCAGGTCGATGCCGCCGCAGGCCGGGTCCGGTTCCCGCAGGGTCACGTTGCCGGGTATGAAGCCCTCGGTCATGGCGCGTACCGCGAGCACCGCCTCCAGCGCGGCGGCGGCGCCCTCCGCGTGGCCGAGCTGACCCTTCACCGAGGAGACCACGGGGCGGCGTCGGCCGGGCAGCGCCCGTGCCACGGCCCGCGCCTCGATGCCGTCGCTGGCCGGCGTGCCGGTGCCGTGCGCGCTGACCCAGTCGATGTCGTCGCCGGTCAGCCCGGCCCGTTCGAGGCAGCCGCGCACCGTCGCCACCAGGCCGGCCCCCTCGGGATGCGGGCGGGTCGGATTGTGCGCGTCGGCGGCGGCGACGCAGGCCAGGATCCGGGCCGACGGCCGGAGCCCTCGCGCCCGGACCCGCTCGGCCGGTTCGAGGACCAGCACGGCGGCGCCCTCGCCGGGGATGGTGCCTCGGCGGTCGACGTCGAACGGGCGCACGGTGTCGGCGGCGAGCGCCCGCAGCGAGGTGAACATCGCGAGGATCTCCAGCGACAGCTCGGAGACGCCGGCGCAGACCGCCACGTCGACCTCCCCGGCGGCCAGTGCCCGGCAGCCCGCGGCGATCGCGCTGTTGCCGGCCGCGCAGCCGGGAGCGAGCAGGACGGCGGGCCCGGTGACGTCGAGCACCGCGCGCAGTGGGGCGAGCAGGTCGCCGGGGCGTGCCCACCCGCCGTCGGGCGGCACGGCGAGCCGGCCCGGTCCGACGCCCCGGTCCAGCATGGGCCGGGTGGCCATCACCGTGCCGACGAAGACGCCGAGCCGGCGCCGACGGCTCCGGGCCGGCAGGCCGGCGTCGCGGAGCCCTTCCAGGGCGGCCGCGGCGAGGTACCGGGCCGCCAGGCTGCGGTGGGGTGGCACCAGCGCGTCGAGCGCGGCCACCGCCTCGGGCGGCACCTCCGCGCCCTGCCGCGCCGGGTAGCCGGTCAGGTCGAACCGGGTCACCGGCCGGGTCAGCACCCGCCGCTCGGTCACCGCCTGCCACAGTGCCGCGGTGCCGAGCCCGGCCGCGGAGACCACGCCGGTGCCGGACACCACGACGTCGGGTCGGAGGCCGCCGGCCGGGCGGGCGGCGGTCGTGTCACGGTCCAACGGAGATGCCCCGGTTCCGGAGTACGGCGAGGGTGTCGCCGAAGTCCTGCAGGCCCGCCGCCTCCTCGTCGGTCAGCCGTACGCCGAGCTGCCGCTCGATGCGTACCACGAACTCGACCTTCTGTACCGAGTCGATGCCGAGATCCTCGTAGAAGGCCGCGCCCTCGGTGATGTCGTCGGGGTGGACCTCGAAGATCTCCGCCGCCAGGTCGCGTAACGCGGTGGCCGAGACCGCGTCCGGCTGTGTCACGTCCGGCTCCTCTCCTGGTTCCCCGCAGCCGCCACGGTGTGGAAGTTGCGGGTGAAACCTGCTCTGGGTTTTCCAGGAACCAAACGACCGGGATCGACTCAAGATGCGACCGGATCGTGCGATCGGGACGGCCGGTTCGGTGGTTGCCGCGATCTGCGCAGGTCGATACGCCGCGCCGGCTCCGGCGCGGGGTGCGGTTCTCCCGCGGGACGGGAGGGTTTCTCGGCGCTGCCGGCCGGCGGGAGCGCCCGGGCGGCGCGCGGTCGAGGGTCGGCTCAGGCGGCGGTCACGCGCAGGGGAAGGCCGCGCCCGGGGGACGGTCGCGCGCGCCGGTGGCGGTCACGCGGGCGTGGGCGCCGCGCCGCCCGTCGTTCGTGGACCGGATCCGGCTCGGTGGAGGAGGGCTCGGGACAGGGTGTGTCAGAAGACCTTGGTCACCGTGCACCGGGTTCCGCCGTCGGCGTCGAGCTGGATCGTGCCCTCGCCGGTCGCGGTCTGCCCCGGTGCCACGTTCGAGACGTACACCCTGCCCTCCCCGACGCTGGCACCGTCGCCGTCCAGGACGGCCACGCGGACGGTGTAGCTGTTGGAGATGGAGCCCTTGTTGGTGACGGTGACACCCACCCAAGCCACGTTCTGCTGGTCGTTGATCCGGCAGGTGGTCACCGTCGCCTCCGGTTTCGGCTGGGTGACGTCGAGCACCACGCCGATGCCGCCCAGCACGGTGATGACGACGGCGGGCACGAGGGCGACGTAGCCCAGGACGAGACCCGCGACGGCCGCCCTGCGCCCGCCACGGCGCTCGTCGCGGGTGGCGCGCACCCCCAGGTGTCCGAAGATCACCGCGAGCAGGCAGGGGATGCCGAGCAGGCACCATCCGCACAGCAGCCCCAGGATGCCGAGGACCAGGGACGCGGTCGCCCACCCGCTCGTCGGTGGCCTCGGAACGACCAGCGGCGGGGGCGGCGGCGGCACGTGGGCAGGCTGTGGGTCAGGTTGCATCCGGGTACCGTGGTGTGTCGAACCGGGTGGGTTTGTCGTCCGGTCGAGGGTACTACCAAGGTGATCATCGATGCGCCCGCGGTCAGGGCAGCAGCGAGACCGGCCCGGCGTCGATCGGGATCCGGAACAGGACGTACGGCTTGCGCCGCCGGTCCACACCGCCGCAGTACGTCGGCTGCCGGTGCAGCTGGTTGGCGGTGACGTAGAGATATCCGTCGGCGGCGACGGACAGGGTGTCCGGCCACAGCAGCCGGGGGTCGCGGACCAGGGTGTCGAAACCGCCGTCGGGATGCCGGCGGAGGATGGCGTTCTGCTCGTAGGCGGTCAGGTAGATCCGCCCGGCGTCGTCGCTCTCCAGCCCGTCCGAGGCGCTGCCCTTGTCCCCCTCGTCCCGGACGGTGGCGGCGACCTGGTCGTCGTCGAGTGACCGGTCGGTCAGGGCGTCCACGGAGACGCTGTAGAGGCGGCGGGAGGCGAGCGGGCAGTAGAAGAGGCGGGCGCCGTCGGCCGAGATGGCGATCCCGTCCGCGCCCATGCTGACCGGGCTGGGCGGGCCGTCGGCCGGCCGTTGGAGGAACGGCCGGCCCTCGACGAGCGGCCGGAACGCCGTCAGCGTCTCGGCCTTGGTGGACGGGTCGTCGTGCAGGCGCCGCCAGGCGGCGCCGGTGGCGAGGTCGACCACGATGATCCCGTTCGGACCGGAGCCGGACGAGTCGGTGACGAAGGCGGTGCCGGCCGCTCCCCGCCTCAGGTCGAACCGCACGTCGTTGAGGTACGTCGTCGGCAGCGCCACCTCGGGTGCGAGGACGATGGTCTGGACGACGGTGTCGGTGTCGAGATCGATCTGGACGAGCTTGGGCCCGCCGGTGCGGGTGGGCTGGAACATCGGGCTGCCGGTGTCGAGCACCCAGAGCCGGTCGGCCGGGTCGACGACGACGCTCTGCACCGAGACGAACGCCCCGGCGTCGTCGATCCCGGAGGGGGTGTTCCAGGCCCGGTCGGGGTAGGGCTGACAGGTGCCGTCCCGCAGCTCGGCGACGGTGGCGTCCACGTCGTCGCCCCACCGGGGGAAGTTGACGAAGACGCGGCCCCGCCGGGAGACGGTCACCCCGGTGGGCATGGCGCCGGTGAAGGTGTGGACCACCTCGAGGTCGCCACAGCCCTCGTCGCTGGTCAGCTGGTCGCTCATCCGGGCCCCCGTGGACGTCGCGGCCGGCGGGGCGCGCCACCGACCCCGCCCGGGCACGGACCGCCTGCGACCGTGCCGACACCGCCACCGTAGTTCACGACGAACCGGTGGACAGCCGGAATCGGAGACTCTCCCGACGCACCGGCAGGTAACGCTGATGATCTATGTAGAAGTCTTTCCGCCGAAACATTCGCTTGGTTAAATATCTTCATCCCTGTCGCCTACGGAGCCGGGAAGGGTCTCCATGCCGAACCGACACTCTCGCGGCCTCGCCCTCCTCGCCGCGACCGCACTCGCCGCCAGCATCCTGGTCCCGGGAACCCCCGCCGCGGCGGCCACGGTGACCGTCGACAACGCCNCCGCCGGACGCTTCACCGCCAGCGCCAACTGGGGCACGTCCACGTGGTCCAGCCAACGGCAGGGCCCCGACTACCGATTCGCCACCCCCAACACCACCGCCAGCGACGCCGCCTGGTTCAAGATCAACGTGCCGAGCGCCGGCAACTACCTGGTCGAGGTCTGGTACCCCGCCGACCCCGGCTACAACGACTCCACGCCGTTCATCGTCGTCACCACCAGCGGCAACCAGACCGTCCGGGTCAACCAGCGGACCAACGGCGGGCGGTGGGTGAGCCTGGGGACCTTCTCCCTCGCCGCCGGCGACTACAACGCGGTCGGGGTGAGCCGGTGGACCAGCGGCACCGGGTACGTCATCGCCGACGCGGTACGGATCACCTCCGCCAGCGGCGGTACCCCCCAGTTCTCGCTGCCGCTGCCCAGGGGCGCGCTGCCGCGCAGCGAGTACGACGACCCGCACCACGACTACCCCGCCATCGACCTGCCCGTGCCGACCGGCACGGTCGCCTACGCCGTCCGGGCCGGCACCGTGGCCCGCGTCGACGACAGCAGCTGCGGTCGGGGGATCAACCTCACCGGCACCGNCGGAGCGATCTACACGTACTGCCACCTCTCCGCCTGGTCGGTGTCGAGCGGCGCCACCGTCACCGCCGGGCAACAGATCGGCCTGACCGGCAACACGGGCAACTCCACCGGCCCACACCTGCACTTCGGCATCCGGACCGGCAGCACCCGACGCTGCCCCCAGCCGTTCCTGCTCGCGCTCTACGACGGGGTCACCCCGCCCGCCGCGACCAGCCTGCCGACCAGCGGCTGCACCTACTGACCCGCGCGGTGGCCCGTGGCGGCCGGCCCGGCCGCCACGGGCCACCGCGTCGGCGTGGCGAAACGGTCAGGGCTTGCGCGCCACCAGGACGTCCCGCACGATCGCCTGGTCCACCCGGTGGGCGAACCGCCGGTACGGCTCGTCGGTCAGCACCGTGAGACCGGCGTCGGCCAGGGCCTGGGCCGCGTCGTCCCGGTGCGCCACGTAGGTGTTCCAGGCGATTCCGAGCGCCCCGCCCGGGCGCAGCAACCCCGCCCACACCGGCGCCGCCTCGGTGAGCAGCTGCAGCGGGCTGCGCGCCAGTCCGCCCCCGGCGCTGCGGCTGCCGTGCTGCACGCCGTACGGGACGTCCGCGACCACCAGGTCCTGACTGCGCGGGCGGAAGAACTCCAGGCTCCGGACGGTGTCCGCGTTGACCACGTCCAGCCGCTGGACGTTCCCGGCCCGGTAGGCCTCCTTGTCCGCGGCGAGCGTGACCTGCAACCGCCGNCCGACGAGCTTGCGGTCCCGCCGGATCGGTCCGCCCTCGGCGTGGTGCTTGATCCGCTTGCGCTTCAGCCAGGTCCGGATGTACGCCGAGTAGGCGTCGAAGTCCTTCTGGTCGTGGTCCACCCCGGCGGCGTCGAATCCGTACATCAGCGCCTGGTTCAGGGTGGTGCCCCGGCCGCAGAGCGGATCGATGACCCGGAACCGCCGCTCGAGCATCTCCGCGGCGAAGTCCGACGACAGGAGGGTCACGTTCAGCAGCAGCTTGGTGAACTGTTCGTTGGTCTTGCCGGGGTACTTCGGGATGGTGAGCAGGTCGTCGTCGTNCCGGTCGAGCCGGCGCAGCTCCACCGGGCGGAGCAGGCCGTCGACGACCTCGAACAGCGCGTACATCGCCGAGAGGTTGGCCAGGAAGGCGGTGTCCCGCTCGGTCAACCGGTCGGCGGTGCGGAACGTGAGGTACCGGACGCCCCCGATCGTCGTCTCCGAGACGTCCGTCAACCGGCCGCCGAGCACGGCCCGGTCGAACACCGCCAGCTCGGCCCGGGCCAGCGCGACCGCGGCGTCCGTGTACACCCGGTTCGACGACGGAAGAGTCAGCAACGCGTAATCGCCCATGTCCCCTGCACGCATCCGGTCCGGTCGGCCGGGTAGATGGTAGAGGGTCAAAGGCGGCGGACCGGCTCAGACCTCGCGGCGAACGGCGGCGGCACCGGCCACGGTCCGCCGGGCCGACACCGCCGGACCGACCGGCGGCGGGCCGCGTCGGGGCACGGCGCCGACCGGCCCGGGGCGTCGGTCAGACGCGGCGCAGCAGGCCGCCGTACTCGTAGAAGCGGGTCTCGTTGGCGCCCAGGCCCAGGTAGGGCCGCAGCGGCTCGTCGACCGGCGCCAGCGCGGGCTGGTCGGGGTCGGGCCGCCAGCTCTTGACGTCGACCAGGCCGGGCTCGACCGGCTCCCAACCCGTGAAGAACGCGTTCACCTCGGGGATGGTCCGCACCTTCCACGGGATGCCCATCCGCGCCACCATCGCGTTCCCCTCGGCCACCTGCGCCGGGTCCGGCCCGGCGAGCTGCGAGTACGCCAGGTGGCTGCCGGGCACGACCGCCGAGTGGATCGTGTCGAGCAGGTGCCGTACGGCGGCGTCCTCGACGATCGAGTGGGTCACCGACAGCAGCAGCACGCCGACCGGCTGCGTGAAGTCGATCATCTCACGGACGGTCGCGTCGGCGAGGATCTTCTCCGGCTCGGTGAGCTCGGCGGCGATGACCTGGGTCGTCTGGTCGTCGGCCAGCAGCGCGCGACCGTGCGTCAGCACGATCGGGTCGTTGTCGACGTAGACCACCCGGGCGCCGGGCTGGAACGCCTGCGCCACCTGGTGCACGTTCGTCTGGGTCGGCAGGCCGCTGCCCAGGTCGAGGAACTGCCGCAGGCCCAGGTCGCGGGCGAGGGACCGGACCACCCGGTAGAGGAAGCGACGGTTCTCCCGGGTCACGTCCAGGCTCTCCGGATACTGCTGGCACACGTGCAGGACGGCGGCCCGGTCGGCGGGGAAGTTGTCCTTGCCGCCGAGGCAGTAGTCGTACATCCGGGCCGGGCTCGGCACGTCGATCGGGAAGGCGGGAAAGCCACCGTCGCTGGGGGCGGTCACGGTCTCACTCCGGGGTCGGGGGTTCGGACGTCCAGATTAGCCGTCCGACCCGGACCGGGTGACCCGGACCACGGTGTGATCTTCCACTGTGGAGGGCCGACGGGGTGCGCCGGACGGCGCCGCTGCCGGCCGCGCGACCGGTACGCCCGCCGCACCAGCAACGGCAGCCACGGCAGGGTGCCGAACAGTGCCAGGGCCGACAGCAGCGGCAGCCGCCACCACCGCGCGGTCCACCCCGGCGTGACGGCCGGTGGCGACCCCACCCACGGCCGGGCCGTCTTCGCCCAGGCCAGGAACGCGTCGCCGACCGGCATGACCCCGAGGGCGTACCGCTTGGTCCACGGGGTGTCGATCGGCACGCCGGCCAGCTCGCCGTAGTTCGCCATCCCGCCGGCCAGGGCGGTGTCCCGGTGGACCTGGGCGGCGCCGAGGGTGACGACGGTCGCCGACAGGCTCACCCCGAGCACCAGCGGCCCGGAGTCGACGTCGCCGGGACCGTCCGTGCCGACCGGGTACTCCCGCACCGCCGGCCCCAGGCCCAGGGGGCGCACCACGAACCGGTCACGAAACCGCAGGTACTGCTGCTGGGCGAAGGCCGGGTCGATCTCCGGCAGGAACCGGTGGACGATGCTCTGCGAGGTGCCCCGGGCCACCTCCGCCGGGGCGCCGGTGGCCGCGTCGACCCGGTGCGGCAGCAGCCCGGTCACCGGGTCGAGGCGCTGCCGTACGCCGTCGAGCCAGCGGGCCACGGTCGGGGCGTACCGGGGCGGCAGGAGCGTGTCGTGCAGCCGCAGGGAGGCGACCGCCACGGTCGAGTCGACCGGCCACGCCTCGTCCGGGTACGCCTCCAGGTACGGCGACTCCGCCGCGTCGAACGCCGCCGCGAGCGCCGCCGAGTCCGCCGCGAACCGCTCCACCTCGGCCGGATCCCGCCGGTCCCCGGGTTGCAGGCTCAGCACCCCGCCGCGCAGCCAGTTCGTCCACCCCACGTAGAAGACGCCGTACGACGGGGTGAGCTCGGGACTGAACGGCTCCCGCCCGGCCGGCGAGTCGAGCCGCCGCAGCGCCCACCGGGCCTCCCGCAGCGCGGTCTCCCGCTCCCCCGCCGGCGCGCGCATCCCGAGTTCGACCCAGGCGAGCCCGTACAGGACGTGCAGGAAGAAGTAGCCCTCGGGGAAGAGCCGCTGCGCCGCCTCACCCGCACCGCGGTCCAGCTCGCCGCGGAGGAAGGTGAGCTGTCGGCGTACGCCGGGCGGGTCGCCGTCGGGACCGGCGGTGGCGGGCGCCACCAGCCGGACCGCCCCGGTCGCCGCGCAGACGGTGACCACGNCGGCGAGCACCGGGTACGACCAACGCGTCACGGTGCGGACCCACGGCAGCACCCCGCCGAGGGTAGCCGGCCGGTCAAGCGCCCGCCGGGAGGGCGCCACGCGCGCGCCCGGCCCGCGCGACGGCCAGTGTCACGTCCGGTGTGGGACNCCGCCCGCACGCCGGCCGCGCCGCCGGCGGATCAGCCGGCGCGCCGCTGCCGCGCCGTCTCGTACAGCACGATCGAGCCGGCGGNGGCCGCGTTCAGGGAGCTGGCGGCGCCGCCCATCGGGATGCGGACCAGTTCGTCGGCGGCCTCCCGCCAGGCCGCGCTGAGCCCGGTGGTCTCGTTGCCGACCAGCAGCAGGGTCGGCTGGCGCAGGTCCGCCTCGGCGATGTCGCGGACGCCGTGCTCGTCGGTGCCGACCACCCGCAGCGGTACGCCGGCCGCCCGCACCCGGGCGACCCAGTCGAGTACCGGCGCCGGACCCGGCACCCGGACCGTCGGCACCGCGAAGAGTGAGCCGGTGCTGGCCCGTACCGCCTTCGGGTCGTAGACGTCGGCGGCGTGCCCGGCGACGATCACCCCGGCGGCGCCCAGCGCGTCGGCGGACCGGACCAGGGTGCCGATGTTGCCGGGGCTGACCGGCCGGTCGAGGAGCACGACGGTCAGGTCGGGACGTACCGGAATCCGGTCCAGGTCGTCGGCGGGCTGGGCGGCCACCGCGACCAGCTCCGGTGGCCCGTCGTCCTTCTCCCCGAGTTCACGCAGCAGGTTGGCGGCCATCGCGACCGGGGTGGCCCGTACCGTGTCGAGCAGCTCGCGGGCCCAGCGTGACAGGGGTCGATCCGCGTCGTAGAGCAGGTACCGGATCGGCCAGCCGTGCCTCACGGCGAGGGTGATCGGGCGGACTCCCTGGACCAGGAACTCGCCACTGCGCTGTCGCTTGGTGCGGTTGGTGAGCAGCGCCGCCCACTGCTGGAACCGCGCGTTGCGTGTCGTCACCCGCAGCACGGCAGCCGCCCGTCCTCTCGCACCACCCCGACGGTCACGTCCTCCCTGGCCGCGACCGGGCCCGCAGTGTAACAGCGCCGGCGGTCGGCGGCCTCCCGCCACGCACCGGGCGGGGTGTCCGCGGTGGCNACACCGGCGGGAATCGAAATGTCGACAGACATCGAGATGTCGACGGGAATGGAAATGTCGACGACAATCCGACCATGTCCCGGGTGGCCCCCGCTTCCCGCCACGCCGTCGTCGTCGGCGGCAGCCTCGCCGGTCTCTGCGCGGCCCGCGCGCTCGCCGACCACGTCGACCGGGTGACGGTGCTCGAGCGGGACCGCTACCCCGACGGGCCGCGGGTGCGGCCCGGGGTGCCCCAGGCGCACCACCTGCACGTCCTGGTCACCTCGGGTCAGCAGGCCCTGGACCGGCTCTTCCCCGGGTTCCTCGCCGAGCTGACCGCGCACGGCGCGGTGCCGGTGGACGTGCCCACGGACGTCCTCTACCTGACCTCCTCCGGCTGGCGGGAGCGGTTCTCCGCCACCCACCGGCTGGTGGGGGCCAGCCGGGAACTCGTCGAGTGGATCGTCCACCGGCGGCTGCGGGCCGACGACCGGATCCGGATCCTCGGTGGTCAGGAGGTCGTCGGGCTCCTGCCGGACGGGTCCGGCGGCGGCGTCGCCGGGGTCGCGGTCCGCGCCCGGGGCGGCGACGGCCGGGTCGAGCGGATCGCCGCCGACCTGGTGGTGGACGCCAGCGGCCGGGGGTCCCGCGCGCCGGAGTGGCTGGCGGAGCTGGGGTACGGACGGCCCGCGCAGACCCGGGTCGACGCCCGGTTGGGCTACGCGAGCCGCCGCTACACGCTGCCGGCGGGCGTCGCCGACGGGTGGAAGCACATCCTGATCATGCCGAACCCGCCGGAGGAGACGCGCAGCGCCGTCCTCTACCCACTGGAGCACGGGCGTTGGATGCTGACGCTCGGTGGCATCGGGGACGACGCGCCGCCGACCGACGAGGCGGGGTTCCTCGCCTACCTGCGCGGCCTGCGCACTCCGATCATGTACGAGGTGATCCGCCGGGCGGAGCCGGCCGGGCCGATCCACGGCTTCCGGCGTACCTCCAACCACCGCCGGCACTACGAGAGCATGCCGCGCTGGCCGCACGGCTTCCTGGTCGTCGGGGACGCCGCCTGTGCCTTCAACCCCGTCTACGGGCACGGGATGAGCGTCGCCGCGCGGACGGCGGTCGTCCTCGCCGAGCACCTGCGGCGCCACCCCGGCGTCCCCGGTCGGGCGGCCCAGGCCGCGGTCGCCCGGTGCAGCGCCACCGCGTGGGCCATCGCCACCGCCGCCGACCTGCGGTTCCCGGGCACGACCGGCGATCTTCGGCGGCGGGACGGCCGGCTCTCCCGGTGGTATCTCGACCGGGTGGCCCGGGTGGCCAACCGCGACCCGGAGGTGGCGCGGACGCTGACCGACGTGTTCCACCTGGTCGCCCCGCCGGCGACGCTGCTGGCGCCCCGGACCGTGGCGCGGGTGCTGCGCAGACCGGTCCGCCCGCCGCTGACCGAACCGCCGGTCACCGCCGCGCCCGACCGGGACGGAGAGTAGGCACGCCGCGAACCGAAAGTAGGCATGCCCGGCCCGGACGGGACCCGGGGGCAGGTCGGCGCCGGCGCGCGGGTGGGGTGGCCGTACCGTGGGCGGTGTGGGTTCCGAGGTTCAGGTCACCTGGTGGGGGCACAGCACCGTCCTGCTGGAGGACTCCGGTGTCCGGCTGTTGACCGACCCGGTGCTGCGGAACCGGATCGCGCACCTGCGCCGCCGACGCGGCCCGACCCCACGGCTGTCCGCGCCGCCCGACGCCGTGCTGGTCTCCCACCTGCACGCCGACCACCTCGACATCGCCACGCTACGTGATCTTCCGTCCACCGTCGCGCTCGTGGTCCCGGCCGGCTGCGGCCCGTTCCTGCGACGCCGGCTCGGGAGGGACGTCACCGGCCGTACCGTCGAACTCGCCCCCGGCGAGTCGACGCGGGTCGGCGCGCTCACCGTCCGGGCCGTCCCGGCCGCCCACGACGGCGGGCGCGGCCCCTGGTCGCGGCACCGGGCGCTCGCGATCGGCTACACCGTGCACGGCGCGGCGAACACCTGGTACGCCGGCGACACCGGGCTCTTCGAGGACATGTCCACGCTCGGCCCGCTGGACCTCGCGCTGGTGCCGGTCGGCGGCTGGGGCCCGACCCTCGGCGCCGGTCACCTCGACCCGGCGCAGGCGGCCGAGGCGGTGCGCCGCAGCGCCCCCCGGCACGCGGTGCCGGTGCACTTCGGCACCTTCTGGCCGGCGGGCCTGCCGGTACGCCCGCATCTGTTCCACCAGCCGGGTACGCGGTTCGCCGCCGCGGCGGCCGAGGTCGCGCCCGCCACCCGGGNCACCGAACTGCCACCCGGGGGAACCCTCGTGTTGGACCACGTCCGGTGACCGTCGTCGAGGTGCTGACCCCGCTGTTCCTGCTGGTGGCCTTCGGCGCGGTGGTACCGGTCGTGCCCACCGGCGCGGCGGTCAGCGCGGCGGCCGCGCTCGCCTTCCACCAGCAGGCGCCGGCCGTGGTCGCGGTGATCCTGACCGGGGCGGCGGCCGCCTACCTGGGCGACGCCGTCACCTACCTGGCCTGCCGTCTCGGCGGTGAGCAGCTGGCCCGCCGCCTACGGTGGATCCGCGGCGGGCAACGGCTCGACAACCTCGTCGCGCGGCTGCGGGCGCGGGCGGTACCGGTGCTGCTGGTCTCGCGGCTGCTGCCCGGCGGGCGGGTGCCGGTGCTGCTCACCGTCGCGCTGATCGGCATGGACTGGCGGCGCCTCGCGCTGGCGAACGTGCCGGCCTGCACCCTGTGGGCCGGGGTGTACGCCGCCGTCGGCGTGCTCGGCGGGGCGATCTCCGTCGAGCCCTGGCAGGGGGTGCTGGTCGCGGTGGTCCTGGTGGNCGCGGTCACGCAGCTGGCCGACCTCGTCCGGCGCCGCAGCCGGGTCTGAGCGGCGCAGACCGAGCATCCGCAGCCAGGCGGTGAGCTGGCGGTACAGGCTGTCCGGCCCGACCAGCGGAGCCTCGGTGACCGGCCAGTCGGCGGGATGGACCAGGACGGCGTCGTTCTGCCACCCGCCCAACCCGCCGTGGCTGCCGACCAGCTCCTCGAAGGCGGCGACGTCCTCGGTGCCGGGGTCGAAGGCGCTGAGCAGGACGAGGTCGCCGACGTGCGCCATCCCCTGGTGGCGCAACAGGTCGGCGCGGGCGTGCGGGCCGTAGCCGCGCAGCGGGTCCGTGCCGGTGACCAGGCCGTCCCGCAACCGGTGCTCGCCGTCGCCGCCGATCGCGACCGGCCCGTCCTCGTCGTCCACGACGACCACGCCGATGCCGGGGTGGGCGGCGAGCCCGGCCAGCAGACCGGGGTAGGCGGCGTCGATCTCCGCGCGGGTGAGCTTGCCGGAGTGGGCGGGCAGGTAGACCATCGCCAGGTTGCCCGAGGCGACCACGACGGCGCTCTCCGGGTCGGCGGCCGGGTCCGTCCGCTCGTCGGCGGGCGTGGGCGGCACGCCGTGCCGGGCCCGTGCCCCGGCCAGGACCCGGGGCGTCGCGGGCCAGGGCAGGATCCGGCCGGCCAGCTCGGCGGGTACCGTGTGCACGGCCGGCCGGGTGTCGACCGGCGTGGCCGGCGTGGCGGCGGCCCGCCCGGCCGGGTCCACGGCGGGTGCGGTGGCGGCGCGGGCGGCCGCGTCCACGGACGGTGCGGGAGCGCCGTACGTGACCGTGTCAACGGCGGCGGGTGCCGCGACGGCCGGGGCGGCCACGGCGGCGTGGGCCGCGGCGGCGCGCCCGGAGCGGATCAGCCGGTGGACGACCTCGGTCAGCGGCTCGCCGAACTGCTGCTGGAACGTGGCACCCTGACTCTGCCCGTGGTCGGAGAGGACGACCAGGTGGTACCGGCGGGCCGCCTCGGCGGAGAGCCGCTCGACGACGCCGAGCACCTGGTCGAGCCGCTCGAGCGCGTGCAGCGCCTCGGGGCGGGCCGGCCCGGCGTGGTGGGCGACCTCGTCGTAGTCCACGAAGTCGCAGAAGATCACCGGGGTGCCGAGTGCCATCTGCTCGGCGATCAGGGTGACGTTCACGTCACGCAGGATGCCGGTGAGCGGACGCAGCGCCAGGAACGCACCGGTACGTTCGATCCGTGGCTGGACGTCACGCAGTCGCTGTGCCCGCGCCTGGTACAGCTCGCGCAGCAGGCCGCCGATCCCCAGCACGATCGCCCGGGTGAGGCCGTACGGGCTGGTCATGAAGGCCGCGTAGCCCCGGGCGGAGCGGCCCGGCAGGGCGGCGCGGCTGACCGTGAACAGGGCGGAGGGCGCGTCGCCGGTGAAGACGTTGCTGATGCTGGTCCCGCCGTCGCGGAGCAGACCGTCCCCGGTCGACAGCCGGCGCTCGACGTCGGCGGCGTCGCGGGGCCGACTGACCACCACCAGCCGGCCGGTCTGCTTCTCGTACCAGCGGAAGGCGGGCACGTTGCGGGTGTCGCCGTAGAGGATGCCCGCCTGCGCCGCCGGGGTCGTGGCGGGCAGGCCGGTGTGCCAGGAGGTCATCCGGTGGCTGCGGGTCCGCAGCCACCGGCCCAGGTTGGGCAGGTTGCCGGCCTGCACCGCCCAGCGCAGCAGCGGCGCGGAGACCCCGTCGAGCTGGATGACGAGAAGCCCGTCGCCCGTGACCGCGTCCGGCCGGGCGGCACGCCGCCGCACCTTGCGCATCAGCCGGCGGTTCTCGTTGACGAAGGCGTCGTCGGTGCCGGCGTCGATCAGCCAGTTGACGATCGCGGCGAGCGCCACCGCGGTCCAGGAGGCGGCGACCGCGGCCGGCAGCCCGGACAGGTGGGCCTGGGGCGCCAGCCGCAGCGCGACGTAGAAGACGATCGTCTGCACGCTGGCGCCCATGATCAGCACGGCCAGCCCGCCGAGCACCGAGGCCAGGGCGAGCAGGAGCGGGCGCAGCAGTGCCCCGACGCAGGCGACCAGGACGACCAGCCAGAGCACGGCGGTGACCCCGTCGGCGTTCACGCCGGGCAACAGCCAGAGGGTGCCGGCCAGCACGAGGAACGAGGTGACCAGACTGCGGACCAGTTCGCGCAGCCGGGCCACGGTCGGCCGCCAGGCGCGCAGTTCGCTGAGTACCAGCCGGCCGCGCCGGGGCGGGGACCCGGTCGACGCAGGCGGCGAATCGTCGCGGGCGGTCATCGCCCCACAGTGGCACACGGGCGCCTCCCGGGAGCCCGTCACCGGCCGTGGTTGTGGCAGGTGTGACCATGCCAATAGGCGCCGGCGGGGAAACCTCGCCCGTCGCCACCGCCCCGGATGCTGGTTGACTCTCCTGCCATGACCGACCGTCACCCCCTCACCGACGGGATCGGGCCGGCCGGTGCCGCGGCCGACCGTGCGACAGCGACAGACGGAGAACCGGGCCGCGACGTGCCCGCCGGCGCGCAGGCCGGTGGCGGGCTGCTCTGCCAGCCGTACCTGCTGGATCCGGACGCCACGGGCGTGTACGTCGTCTGGCACACCGAGACGCCCGGAACCACCCAGGTGGTCCTGGTCGGCACCGCCGTGGCGGCGATGACCGGGCCGGAGGCCCGGGACGCGGCGACCGCCGCCGGGGCCGGCGGCGCCGGCTGGCGACGGTTCACCGCGCAGACCCACCGGCTGACCCGGACCCGGGAGGACGCCGACTCACGGGTACCGGGCCGCACCTACTCCCAGGTGACACCCCGCCCGGTGTACCGGCACCTCGCCCGGGTCACCGGGCTGGCGCCCGGCCGGACGCCGTACCGGGTGGTGTCCATCGACGAGCAGGGCCGGCCGACGGTGACGCCGACGTACTCGCTCGCCCCGGCGGTGCCGCCCGGTCGGGGCGTACGACTGCTGCTGACCAGCGACCACCAGTTGCTGCGGATGACACCGGCCAACCTGGCCAAGGTCGCCGAGACCGTCGGCGTGCGCCTCGACGGCGTGCTNATGGCCGGCGACATGGTCAACGTGCCGGACCGGGCCAGCGAGTGGTTCGACAGCACCGCCGGCCCGGCCTTCTTCGCCGCGATGACCGGGCGGGCGGCCACGACGATCGCCGGCCGGACCTACCGGGGTGCGCCGCTGCTGCAGCACACCCCGCTCTTCCCGGCGATCGGCAACCACGAGGTGATGGGGCGCTGGTCGGCGACGGCGAGCCTGACCAGCCAGTTCAACCACCCGCAGCCCGCGCACTGGGACGTGACGACCTACGAGGAGCTGTTCCCGTACCCGCGCAGCGAGTCCGGCGGGCCCCGCTGGTGGTCACGGACGATCGGCGACGTCCACGTGGTCGCGCTGTTCGTCACCGGCGTCTGGCGGCCACACACCACGGACGGGCCCGGCACGTTCACCGAGGGCGCGGCGGACCTGGCCCACCCGGAACGCTGGGGCCACGGCCGGTTCATCTTCACCCCGGTGCACCGGGGATCGGAACAGTACCGCTGGCTGGAGCAGGAGCTGACCTCCGAGGCGGCCCGCGCGGCCCGGTTCCGGGTGGTGATGTTCCACCACTCCAGCCACGGGCTCGGGGACAACGCGACGCCCGCGTTCACCGACCCGGTCCAGCTCGTCGAACGCGACCCGCGGACCGGCGCGGTCACCGCCGTCCGGTACGTCTACCCGCTCGCCGAGGACCACGTCCTGCGCGACCTGGAGCCGCTCTTCTCCGCCACCGGTGTGCACCTGGTGCACACCGGTCACACCCACCTGTGGAACCGGTTCCGCAACCCGGCCGGGGTGAACTGGCTGGAGACCTCGAACGTCGGCAACAGCTACGGCGCGTACGACGTGACGTCCGGGTTGTCCCGGTCGCTGCCGGACGGCCCGGACCACGTCCGGCAGGGTGACCCGGGCGGGCTGCGGCCGATCGTGCCGACGATCGCGCCGCTGACGGACGCGACGGGTGCGCCGCTGCCGTACGTCGCCAGCAACGACATCACGGTGTTCTCGATCCTGGACTCGGCGGCGGGGGTGGTCCGGTCGTACCGGTTCGACGCCCGGGAGCCGGACTCGCCGGTGCTGCTGTTCGACGAGTTTCCGTTGGCGTGAGCGTGTCCGTCGGCATCGGCGTTCCCGTCGGCGTGGCGCGCCACGCCGACGGGTCCGGCCCGGCCCGACGGCCGCGGCCCGCGGTCGGCGGCCGCAGACGGGCTGCGGCCGCCGACCGGCGTCACCGGCCGCGGTTCAGTCCGGCGGCTCCGGCGGGGTCACCGTCTGACCGGAGTCGCGCCGCTCCAGGAACGAGTCGGGCGCCGCCGACGCCTCGGCGATCTGCCGGTCGACCGTGCTCGTGCGCGGGTCGGACTCGGCCAGCGCCGCCGAGCCCGCCTCCCGGGTGTCGGATTCGGCCAGGATCGCCGCCGCCTGCGCCCGCGGATCCTCGCTCGTGGCGGAACGTTCCTCCGGCAACAGGTGGTCGGCCCGGCGGTCGATCCGGTCACCGTGCTGTTCGCTCATGCCGAACCCATACCCACCAGCACCGCCGGTCACGCCGGCCGGGGGACGGACCAGTCGTCCCGGCGGATCCCCTTCAGGTGCCGGCCCAGCTCCCGGGCGATCTCCCGGTTCGCGTCCCGCTCGGCCAGGGCCTGCCGCTTGTCGTACAACCGCCTGCCCCGGGCGATGCCCAGCTCGACCTTCGCCCACCCGTCGGNGAAGTACACCGAGAGGGGCACCAGCGTCAGACCGGGCTCCCGCACCCGGCTCAGAATCCGGTCGATCTCCGCCCGTCGCAGCAGCAGCTTCCGCATCCGGCGCGGCTGGTGGTTGGTCCACGTCCCGTACGCGTACTCCGCGATGTGCAGCCCGTACAGCCAGATCTCGCCGTCCCGTTCCTGGGCGAACGCGTCGACCAGCGAGACATGCCCGGCCCGCAGCGACTTCACCTCGGTGCCGCGCAGCACGATCCCCGCCTCGTAGGTCTTGAGGATCGTGTAGTCGTGCCGGGCCTTCCGGTTCACGGCGACGACCTGCCGGCTGTGTCGTCTGGACGTGACGGCTCCCTCCCCGCCCACCCACCGACGAACGGGCGGGCCCTGCACGCGACCAACTCCACGCCGCCCGAACCCGCCACCCCACCCTGGCCTGGCGGCCGACGGGCCGGCTGGCGCGGACCACCAGCACCTGTGACAGGGGCGTACGATACCCGACCCCGCGGCGACACCGCTGGTCACGACCTCTGTCTCGGGTGGCAGCGGCGTAGTGCCACGGTGAGTGCTCGTTCACCGACGCTCGTCAGCACGATGGTCGTCGCGCGCTGGTGTGGAACCAGTTCGACCAGCCGCAGGCTCAACAGCAGGTTGATCGTGTCGCGGACGGCGGTCTCCTTGACGCTGGCGTGCATCGCCAGCGCGTCGGTCAGGGTGCGGACCGTCCAGTGCCGTCCGGGCTGCTCCACCAGGGCCTGGTAGATGCGTCGGCGGGCCGAGGTCGGTCGTTTGACGGCGGTCGACATCACCGTACTCCGGGCTGTGTGACGGGCGCGGTGCCGAGCACCGCGATGGCCTGCCGGGCACGCGGGCACGGCGCCCAGCAGAAGTGGGCCAGGTACGCGCAGCCGGCGCAGAGTCCGTCGTCGTCGGCGACGTGCACCGCGAGGATGACGTGTGCCTGGTCCGGGTCGAGCGTGTCGGTGGTGGGCGACGTGCCGCCGGTGAGGGTCGTGCCGCCGGGGATGCCGTCGGCCGCGGGCGCGCCCCGGGGCGGGCGGATGGTGGTGCGGGCCGCCTGTCCCGTGTGGTCGGCGCAGCCCGGCACGGTGTCCGTCGCTGGCATGGTCCGTCCTTCGCTGGAGGCTTGGCGTCTGGGGAACGTGCGGTCGGCGTACCGGTCGGTGCCGGCACGGACGGGGTGTTCAGAGGTGGACGGTGCAGACGACCGGCCGGTGGGGTGAGGCGGCCCGGGTGTGGCTGTCGTCGACGACGTGGTGTCCGATGACCCGGGCGCNGAGCGGCTGTGGCGGTGGTGCGTGGCCACGGCGCCACAGCCAGCGGTCCATGCGTTGTCCGTCGACGGTGGGGATGAGCGGGCGACCGTACATGACGGCGACGTCGACGAACTCCCGGGACGCGAGGAGGGCGTCCAGGGAACGGTCCGCGAGGGTGTCCTGTCCCGGCCCCGGGGCGGGTTCGGGGTCGTGGTAGGTGCCGTCGGGTCGCTGGCGGCTGGCGGGGGTGGTGAAGGCGCCGGCCAGCCACACCTCGTGGTGAGGGTTGGCGGTGAGTGCGGTGCTGATGATGTCGGCCTCGTACCGGAACCGGTGGCGTTCGACGTGCGGCGGGGGTGCCTGGTAGGTGGCGACGGTGAGCCGCCGGCCGCCGACGCGGACGGTGAGCCAGGCGAGGCTGTGCCACAGGACGCCGTGCGTGATCGTGCCCCAGGTGGCGGTTTCCGGGCTGACGTCCGGGCTCCACATGATGCCGACGGCGTTGTCGTGCCGGCCGGCCGCCACGGCGGCGACGCCGCGGTGCGGGCTGGCGCCGGTGTCGCAGCACAGCCTGGTCGCGGCGGCGAGGTGGCGCAGGGTGTCGGCGGCGGCACGCGTACCGGTGGCGGCGAGGCCCTGCACCGCGACGACCGCCGGCGTGTCCTCGGCGGCCAGGAGGGCGCGGAGGACGCGGGCGATCCGGGCGGCCCGGTCGTCGCGGTCGTGATGGCCCGGCGGACGGTAGCCGTCGGTGTGGTAGCTGATCAGTCGGAGACGGGTCACGGTGTCACCGGTCCGGGCGGGTTGTCGAGGCTGGTGTGTCGAATCGGGGCGCAGGGTGCGGGAGCGTCGGTCGGCCTCCCGCCCGGCTCGGCCGGACGGCCGCGCCGGACGGGGGTGTGGTGGTCGGCGGTGGGTGCTGGGGTGCCGGTGGACGGGGGTTGGCGGGGTGTCGCGGTCGTGCCGGTGTGGCGGTCGCGGCGTGGGGAGGCGAGGGCGCTGGTCCGTACGACGTACCGGCCGGGTGTGGAATCGGTGACGTCGGTGCGGACAGCCCACACGTGTAGCCACTCGATGCCGGGAATCCGGTAGGCGCCCCGCCAGACCTCCAGGATCTGCAGCGTGATCGGCCCGGTGCCGTCGAGGTAGTCCGCCTCGTCGAGGCGGATCACGGTGCCGGGCTCGGGCAGTTCCACGTCGGCACGCGTGGTCAGGATCCTGCGTGCCGTGGCGGCCATCGTCCCGGTCACCTGTCACCTCCGGCCGGTGTGGACCGGCGGACACGCGATCCTCCGCCGCGNGACCAGCAGCCGGCGACGGGGGCGGAGGTGGGGATCCGGCTTACGAGGGCACGGATGGTGGGTGGCACGGGATGACGGTCCTTTCCTGCTCCCGGTGGAACGTGGGGGACGCGGGGGTGCGGGGCGGCGTGGACGCGGTGGGCGCGCCGCCGCGCGGGGGCTACTCGGGCCGGTAGCCGATGGTGGAGAAGCAGGTGTTGCCGAGGATCCGCGTCTGCGGATTGGTCAGGATGCGGGCCAGCTTGTCGAGCTCGTGGGCGGTGAGACCGGCTTCGAGCAGCGGCTCGCGTAGTTCGGTGGCGACGGCTACCGGCAGCATGCAGCCGGCGGTGCCGCCGACCCACGACCGGGCGTGGGTCTCCACCTCGATGCCGGTGAGCCCGACGCTGATCATCGCGTCGGCGGTCGTCCACGCCCACGTGGTGTCGTGGCCGCGGCTGCGGAGCACCTCCAGAAGGGCCCGCTGGTAGCGGTGGTAGACGGCGGCGGCGTCGGGGACGGGTGAGGTGAGGACCCGACCCGGGCCCGGCCCCCAGTCCTCGATCACGACGCCCCCGCCGGGGGTGAGCGCGTCGGCGAGCGTGGCGAGCACGTCGAGACGGTTCGGCAGGTGGGCGAGCAGGCAGCGGGCGTGGATCAGGTTGAACTCCGCTCGGCCGGGGGCGGGATCGCGGGTGACGTCACTGCACACGACCGTCACGCCGCGGTGCGGGGTGACGTGGCGCGGATCCTTGTCCGTGGCGATGACGTGTACGCCCTGGNCGGCGAGCCAGCGGGCTATCGAGCCGTTGCCGGCCCCGACCGACCACGCTCGCCGGTTGCGGACCATGGCGACCCGTCGCAGCTGCCTCATGCTGAACGGATCCCAGATGCTGGCCAGGTTGTCGAGGATCTGTTTGCTGGTCGGGCTGCCGTTGTCGAACGNGTATTCGCCGTAGCCGGGCTGCATCGGATGTGTCGTCACCTCGGCACGCTCGTTTCGGTTCGGCAGGCNACCGGGGTGGGACGCCGGGTCGACCGGGGTTGGCCGACGGCNGGCAGGGGGTCGTCGGACCGGCACGGGGCCGGGACGTCGGTACGCGCGGCGAAGGCTGAGGGACCGCGCCCGGCGGTGGTGGGTCGACCGTCGTGGCGTTTCCTGGTGGTGCGCGGGTGCGTGGGGTGAGCCGGGGTTGTGGGCCGGGACGGCCTGTGATCCGGCTGTGGGTTCCACCTCGGCGCCGGGCCGAGCAGGAGGCGGCCTGGTTCAGGTCTCGACGTCGTGGTCATCGGGAGGGTTCCTTCCCGTCGGAGGGGGGTTGTCACGGCCTGCCGTACCCGCGGGTGGGCGCCGCGACCGGCTGCGACGGCGGCCCGGGATCGCGACGGCAGGCTGTGCCTGCCGCCCCCGGTGCCGGGACGTCGCGGCGGTCGATGCCGTCGAGACACAGTTATGGCCGGGTCACGGGGTGTCGACCACCATCGACCTCGACAACCGACACCTCGGTCGGCCGGCGTCAGGTGTGGCCGGCCGGAACCGTCGACGCCCTCCCCCACGTCGTACACGTCGGCTGCTCCCGGCGGCGACCTCCGGCCGGTTCCCCACCCCGCCTGGCACCCCACGCGCCGGGAGTGGGAGGGGGTGTCCCACGCCGTCCGCACACACCCCGGAGGGGCGTGCGCGGTCCTGGTGCGTGGTCAGGCCGTCGCTTCGGAATCCGTGCGGTGGCGGGTGGGANGCAGCAGGCGCAGCGCCCGGTCGACCCGGATGGTGGGATCGATCACGGGTAGTCCGCGCAGTGTCCCGGCGAGCAGCTGGATGNCGGTCTCGACGAGCACCGGGATGGTGAACGGCTGTCCGGCGCGTAGCCATTCGACGGTGAGCCGGTCGATGCTCTCGCTGAACGCGCGCATGAGCATGGCGACGGCGGGCTGCTCCGGGTCGAGTCCGAGCAGGAGGCACGTGTCGCGGATGCCCTCGCAGCGGGCGGCCTCGAACTCCGCGACGGCCTCGGGGGTGCCCGCCCGCGCCAGGATCAGGTTCAGCGCCAGCTCGGGGTGGGCGGCCAGGTAGCCGAAGTGTTGTCTCCAGTGGACGCGCAGGCGCTCCCCCGGCGGCAGGTCCGGGTCGGTATCCGCGAGGGTTCCGAGGTTGCGCCGGGCCTCGCGCAGGGNCGCCACGTACACGCCGTGCTTGTTGGCGAAGTGGTGTGCCAGCAGGCCCNGGGACACACCGGCGGCGCGGGCGATGTCGCCGACGGTCACCTCCGCGTACGGCCGGCGGGAGAACAGGTCGGTGGCGACGGCGAGGAGTCGCTGGCGGGTCTGCTGGGCGGCGGCCTGTCGTCGGGTGAGTGGTGCGGTCATCCGTTCATCGTCCCACAGTTCGTTGAACGCCGTTCAGTGACACCAATCTCATTGAACGCTGTTCAACGAGAGGCGTACGGTGTCACCAACGGAGTTCACCGATACGGGAAGGTGGGCGCGCCGTGGCCTGACCGGGGTGGCCGCGCTGGAACTGGGCGCGGACAACATCCGGGTCAACGCGATCCACCCGGGTCAGACCGACACGCCGATGACGGCGGGGGGGTCATCGACACCGCACGGTGCCCTCGGGCGCGTCGGCCTGCCCTCCGACGTCGCCGGCGCCGTGCTGTTCCTGGCCGGCGACGACTCCGGCTTCGTCACCGGTGCCGACAGGGTCGTCGGCGGTGACCTGGCGGGCGCGGCGGACTGGGCCTCCGTGCCCGAGCGGCGCTGAACCACCACAGGCAGCCAGCAGCACGTCTNCGACGGGTCCGGTCCGAAGCAGACGACGACCCCGGGGGGAGAGGGAGAGATGAGCATCGACACGCGTCTGCCGGTACCGGACCACGACGACCCGATCTGGACCGCCGCCAACGCCTTCGTGGTCCGCGACGCCGAGGGACAGGTCAAGCTTGCACCCGCCACGGGTTCAAGAACACGGGCACCGAGCCGGGCAGGCTCCTGGTCTTCTTCACCCCCGCCGGTGCCGAGAGGTTCTTCATCGACCACGGCGCCGACCCCGACCCGTCGGGCGCGCTGCTGCCGCCGTGGACCGACGAGACACTCGCCGCGATGGCCGACGNCCTCGACGCCCACCGGATGATCCTGCTTTCGAGGGAGGGCGACTGGGCCTAGCTGTCCTGCCGGCCGGCGGCGGCCCGCGACCCGGGCCTCACCGCCGGCCGGGCTCCCCGACGGTGGCGTGGGTCAGCCGGGCGTTGGGGTCGGCGCCGAGNGACAGCGGCGAGGGCGGGACGTCGGCGCGGACGAGGAGGTCACCCACGGCGGCGATCATGGCGCCGTTGTCGGTGCAGAGCCGGGGTGCGGGGACGCGCAGNGTGATGCCGGCGGCGGCGCAGCGCTGCTCGGCCAGGGCCCGTACCCGGCTGTTGGCGGCGACGCCGCCGACGAGCAGCAGGGTGTCGACGCCGTGGTCACGGCAGGCGTCGACGGCCTTTCGGGTGAGGGTGTCGGCGACGGCCTCCTGGAAGGACGCCGCGATGTCGGCGACGGGTGGCGGGCCCGGGTGCCGTTCGATCCAGCGGGCGACGGCGGTCTTCAGGCCGGAGAAGGAGAACCGGTNGGGCGGGTCGCCGGGGGCGGTCATGGGGCGGGGGAAGGCGATGGCGGTGGGGTCGCCGTGGCGGGCTGCGGCGTCGATGGCCGGGCCGCCCGGGTAGGGCAGGCCGAGCAGGCGGGCGACCTTGTCGAAGGCTTCGCCGGCCGCGTCGTCGGCGGTGTCGCCGAGGTGGATGACGGGGTCGCGGGCGAGGTCGGCGAGCAGCAGCAGGCTGGTGTGGCCACCGGAGACGATCAGCGCGACGCTGCGCTCGGGCAGCGGGCCGTGGTCGAGGATGTCGGCGGCGGCGTGGCCCGCGAGGTGGTGTACGCCGTAGAGGGGTACGCCGAGGGCCAGGGCGTAGGCCTTGGCCGCGGCGAGGCCGACCTGTACGGCGGTGGCGAGCCCGGGGCCGGCGGTGGCGGCGACGGCGTCGACGTCGGCGAGGCGGACACCGGCGCGGTCGAGGGCGTGGCGCACCATCGGGGNGATGGCGTGCAGGTGGGCNCGGGCGGCGATCTCGGGTACGACGCCACCGAAGCGGGCGTGCTCGTCCATGCTCGTGGCGAGTGCGTCGCCGAGCAGGACGCCGTCGGCGACGATGCCGACGCCGGTCTCGTCGCAGGACGTCTCGATGCCGAGGACGACGGGCACCGGTCAGCCCTGACCCGTGCCGACGCCGACGCCGGGGTGCTCGGCCGCGGCGGCGAGCAGCCGTCTGCGGGTGCGGGCGGGTAGCCGGTCGACGTAGACGAGTCCGTCGAGGTGGTCGACCTCGTGTTGCAGACACCGGGCGAGGGTTCCGGTGCCGGCGATCCGGACCGGCTGGCCGTGCACGTCGACGCCGGTGACGGTGGCGGTGGCCGGCCGGGTGACCTCGGCGTACTGGCCGGGTACGGACAGGCAGCCCTCGGAGTCGGTGACGAGGACGCGCTGCTCGGGCAGGTGCAGGACCGGGTTGACCACGTGGGCGACGGTGCGTGCACCGGTGGCGTCGGGGCAGTCGAGCACGAGGATCCGGGCGTCGACGCCGATCTGGTTGGCGGCCAGTCCGACGCCGTTGGCGGCGTACATGCTGGCGAACATGTCCGCGACGAGCTGGGCGAGGGCGTCGTCGAAGACGGTCACCTCGGCGCAGCGGCGGTGGAGCACCGGGGTGCCGTACCGCGTGATGGGTCGTGGGGTGCCGCTGGGTGTCTGCACGGTGGCCCATACTATGCAACCACCAGCTAGTTGCCTAGTCTTTGCAACTGCCACATACTTGCAGTAAGGGGCGGATGGTATGCGGACGGCGGAGATCAAGCGGCGTTTCCTGGCGCATTTCGAGGCGAATGGTCATGCCGTGGTGCCGTCGGCTCCGCTGCCGGCGATTGATGATCCGAACCTGTTGT